>ENA-ORRN01001206-ORRN01001206.1-human-gut-metagenome-genome-assembly--contig:-NODE-1206-length-18473-cov-4.130579_pt1 | contig 18473 bp, 20 predicted proteins | sample MGYA00242174_ERZ509132 | MGnify/ENA primary metagenome ERZ509132 (study PRJEB26280, sample SAMEA2338671) | human gut metagenome | biome: human gut; feature: human-associated habitat; material: faeces... | reverse complement strand
TTGGTGGGAGCAATGTATTCATGCCCCTCAGGAACACCCAGCGTGTTGTAGAAGAACTCCACGACATCAGCCGCAGTCTGTGTGGAGAACACGTTCTGCGGGTGGATCTCGGGGTTCTGATAATATACGCGGGAAACTTCCTTGCCGTTGATCTCGCCGTAGTAATACTTGCCGTTTTCCACGGGGCCCTGCGCCTCGGGATCTGCCTGACGCACAAAATCAAGCGCGGCCTGGCTCTCAAGAATACGGGCGGGGTCGTTTCCTGCATCCGGCTGACGGAAGAAGTACTCGTCATACTTGCCTGCGATGACGCCCCAGTGGGAATCTGCATAAACAGGCTCATCTATACCTTCAAACGTGAACGGGACATAGCTTGGATCGTAGCCGATTTCCAGCGCCGCAGCAATCTTGTTAACGCCGCCTCTGGCACCGAGTTCGACATAATGCTGCAGTGTGCTGACAACGATTGCAGCACCCATGGAGTGACCGGCAATACCGATCTTATCCATATCAATGCAGTCCATATTCGCCGTACAGGTATCGATAAGATAAATCATGTTGGCAAAGTTCAGTGCGGGAGAGTCGGCAAGACCTCTGGGCGTAGAGGATCCGTGACCAAGTGCGTCACCGGAAATGACGATGAAACCTCTGCGTGCCAGCTCAACCATATTCATATCCTGCATCTGCAGATTATGCTGGCTGCCGTGCTGAAGGACGACCAAGGGGAGCTTGTGATCCGCTGAGGCATCCTTGGGAATGTACATCTGTGCGTAGAGTGTGTCATCATTGGCAATGACAAGATTCAGTTTGCGGATCTCAACATCGCCTCCGGCGGTCTGCACCAGACTCGCGCCAACGATACTGACGACCATGCATGCTATGGCAATCCAAAGCCAAATGCGCCTGCTGGTTTTTTTCATTTTTTCCCTCCTTTTTTTGTTTGATCGCTGTCCCAGCCGTTCGAAACAGCGTTTCTTCTCATATAATTTGCGATAGGCAGGGACCCCTTTGTCCGCATTATGACGGAATCTTTTCCTTTTGTGCTCAAAAGCATTTCTCCGATTTGCATCACAACCCTTTCTTATCGTTTGCTTTGCTCTTCCTGATCCGGATCGATTCTATTTAAACTATACAACTTGCGCCCATTTTGTCAATATGTAAGTAAACAAATCGTCGCATTTGCCATCTTATTTGTATGTTATTATGTGATAATTACAATCAATTTGTTTGTTATATTCTTTCATTTCCTTTTGTCAAAACTTATATCTTGATTTTATCCGAAGAATGACGTATTATAAAAATACAAATTTACATTGAATTTGTATTTCCATTATGTAAGGATAGGCAAGTATTATGAAGAGTCCGACCAAACAGCTTGCGCTTATCGAAAAAATACGTGAGGACATCGCCGCCGGCAGATACAGAAACGACCTGTGCCTCCCTACCGAGGCAGAGTACTCCGTGCTATTCCATGTCAGCCGCCAAACGGTGCGCAAAGCGCTCAACTTTGTACTTGCCGACAAGGTAGATACCGTTCTGGAAACCGCGCTCGTTCATAAGGACGCGGATAATAAGCATGAGGTCATAATGCCTGTTTCGGGCAAAAAAAGCCGCTCGGAAATAAGACAGTAGGTGAAGCATGGCAGAACTTAATATAAACAAAGCCGAGTTTATTAAAAGCGCGGCGGCACCTTCGGGCTTTATCCGCGATGCGCTTCCCAATATCGTTTTTTCCGGCAAGTCAAATGTCGGCAAATCCTCGGTCATAAACAGGCTTTTGAATAGGAAAAACTTTGCGCGAGTCGGCCAGTCGCCCGGAAAGACCGTTCATGTAAACTATTTTCTCATCGATAAAAAGGTTTACTTCGTCGATCTGCCCGGCTACGGCTATGCCAAGGTCTCGAAGGCAGAGCGCGAGCGCTGGGGTAAGCTCATGGAGCAGTTTTTTGCCATTGACGGACTTATTGACCTCGGTGTAATGATAGTTGATTCGCGCCATAAGCCCACGGCAGACGACGTTACGATGGCCGAGTGGTTCAAAAGCACCGGCTGTCCGCTTGTCGTTGTCGCAAACAAGGCCGATAAGCTCAAAAAAAGCGAGATCGAGCCTAATCTTGAGCTTATCCGGCTTACGCTCGGCCTTGACGATTCAACTCCGCTTATCCTGTTCTCGGCTGAGAAGGGGAGCGGACGCGAAGCGCTTATGTCACAGATACTCAATTACGTTTAAGGTAGCTTCTTATGAATTCTTTTGGCGATGTAATGCGAAATCTCGACTGGTCCGTTCCGATGGAAATACTCATGTCGATAATCCCGGCGCTTGTGTGCATAACGCTGCATGAGCTGAGCCACGGCTTTGTTGCCTACAAGTTGGGAGATAATACGGCCAAAAACATGGGCAGGCTTACGCTTAACCCCATAAAGCATATCGACATATTCGGCCTTGTTATGATGGTCGCCTTCAAATTCGGCTGGGCAAAGCCGGTGCCTGTTGATATGCGGAATTTTAAGCATCCGAAGCGCGATATGGCAATAACCGCTCTTGCAGGCCCCGTGTCAAACGTGCTCATCTGCTGCATTGTTTTGTTCATATACGGCCTTATCTTCTTGCCGTGCAAGCTTTCCGGCAGCTCATTTTTGGACAGTGTGCTCGATATGGTTTACATAACAGCATATCTTAGCATAGCGCTTGCCATATTCAACATTATCCCTATTCCGCCGCTTGACGGATCGAAGGTGCTGTTTTCGCTTATGAGCGATGAGAGCTATTATAAGCTCATGCGCTATGAGCACTATGGAATGATTATCCTGCTCGTGCTTATTGCATCGGACGTTCTCGGAGCGCCTCTCCAGACGGTCACTCAGGCCGTGTTTAAATTTTTGTTTGCGTTTGCCGAATGGGGCTTTAGCCTTTCGAGCATACTGTTTTATTGATAATGGATAATCCGACTTTTCATCTTGAAAGCATAGTCAAGGACAAAAACGAGCTTCAGGACTTTGACGGTCCGCTCAGCCTGATCCTTATGCTTTTGTCGAAAAATAAAATAGAGATCCGAGATATTAAAATTGCGGATATACTCGATCAGTACCTTGAGTATCTTGATCGCATGGAGCGGATGGATCTTGAGATAACCAGTGAGTTTGTCCAAATGGCGTCGCATCTGCTGTATATCAAGACTAAAACCTTGCTTGCCGGCGAGGAAGAGGTAAGTGAGCTGGAAGAACTCATGACCTCGCTTGAACAGCTAAAATGCAAGGATATATACACCGCTGTTCAAAAGATAACTCCGGAGCTGAAAAGCGCGTCGGAAAAAGGCCTTTTGTACTACACGAAGCTGCCCGAGCCGCTGCCGAATGTAAAGCGCGAGTATGAGTACCGGCACGAGCCTGCCGATCTTTTCAAGGCACTGTATGCCGTGATAACACGCGGCGGAAAGCCTACCGAGCCGGAATTTGTCCACCGCATTGCGCCCACGCGCATAGTCTATGAGATACGCACAAAAAGCAGCGAGCTAATAGCCCGGCTCCAGAGCGGCCCGGCAAAGCTGTCCGAGCTTTATTCGGCCTGCCGCAGCAGATCCGAGATCGTTGCAACGTTTATGTCGATTTTGGAGCTGTGCAGCATGGGCAGTGTTGAGCTAAGCGGCGATGAGAGCGATTATACACTTTCGTTCACGGGAGGAAATGTGAACGAAATTCTTGACAGAATAGTAGAGTAGGATATGTAATGGAAACAGAGAATATAAAGTCAGCCGTTGAGGCAATACTTTTTGCAGCCGGCGAACCCGTGCCGACGGCGCGCATATCACTTATCCTCGAGGTGAGCGAGGATGAGGTTCTCGCCGCAGCAAAGGAGCTTTCCGATGAATACAGCTTCAACAGGCGCGGCATTCGGATACTGACGCTGGATAATAAGCTCCAGATGTGCTCGTCGCCGGAATATGCGGCGGTCATAAGCAAAACGCTCGAGCAGCGCAAGCCGCCGATGCTCTCGCAGCCGGCGCTGGAAACCCTTGCTGTAGTTGCGTACTTCCAGCCCGTCACAAGGGCGTATATTGACCAGGTGCGAGGAGTTGACAGCTCGTATACCGTCGGTGTTCTCATTGACCGCGGCCTTATCGAGCGCTGCGGAAAGCTTGACGTTCCGGGCAGACCCTCGCTTTTGCGCACGACGGATGCATTCCTGCGCACTATGGGTGTGAGCAGGCTTGAAGATCTGCCCGAGCTTCCGGATATAAGCTCGGGAGACGGAGTCAAAAAGCTCGAGGATGCTATAGAAAAGCTCAATACAGTCGGAAATAATCAGATCAGGATGGAAGAGCTTAAATAATTCATCGAGGTGGTGCGCTTGGTCGCGCTTTTTATCATCTTAATAATTCTTGCTGTGATCATGCTCATTCCGCTCGGCGTTGACGTTGTCTGCCGCGAAGGCGAGTTCACGGTCGCTGCAAGCGTGTGGTTTTATAAGCTCAGGCTGTATCCGGTAAAGAAAAAAGCCAAAGAGAGCGAAGAAAAAACAGAGGCCGAAATCGATGATAAGCCACAGAAAAACTTCGATCTCGGCTTTGCGCTCGATGACTGGCTGAAGCTTATAAGGGTTGCGCTGCGCGCGCTCGGCCGATTTAAAAACGGGGTGTATTTCGGGTATATATACCTGCACGCAGTCGTATCCGCGCCGGATCCGTATGACGCCGTAATGCGATATAACGCAGTAAACGGCTTTGTCGGTTCGATCATACCGTTTTTTGAAAACGAATTTAAGGTAAAGCGGAAAGATATATATATCGGGCTTGATATGAACGGAGAAAAAAGCAAAGCCGAATTTGAGGTCTCGGCATCCGTAAGACTTGGATGCGTGATCGCGGTCGGCCTTGCGGCAGGCTTTGGGTTTCTGAAAATTCTGATAAAAAACAGGATACAGCGTATCCGTGAAAGGGTGGCACGCAATGGAAAACAACAAACTGAGCGAAATGATGCAGTCAACGATGAACAACATCAAGAACCTTGTTGAGGTAAACAACATAGTAGGCGAGCCCATCGTCACGCCCGACGGGCAGACGATCATACCCGTATCAAAGCTCAGCTTTGGATTCGGCGGCGCCGGCGGAGACTCGCTCGGCGGCAGCAAGCAGGGCTACGGCGGCGGCAGCGCGGCTGCTGTCAAGATCGAGCCGATAGGCTTTCTTGTCGTCAAGGATGACGGCGTGCGTATGATAAATGTCGCTCCTCCGGCCAAAAACGGAGTTGACCGCATAATCGACCTCGTGCCCGATGTTATGGATAAGATCGAGAGCATCGCAAATACTAATAAGAAAACCGATTAAAACAGTTTGTTTTCGTCAATAATAAGCACTGCCCGGAAAGGTGGTGCTTATTTTCATGAAGAAAATCGTTTCAGCAATTATAGTTGGGGCAGTCATATCGGCAATGCTGCCGATATCGGCTCTTGCAGATGAGGAGCACGAGCTTAGTGCCCACAGCGCGATTGTCCTGTGCGCCGACACAGGCGACGTTATTTTTGAGCAAAACGCCGACGAGCGAATGCTAATTGCAAGCATAACAAAGATTATGACTGCTATCGTGGTCATAGAAAACGCCGATCTTGACGCGCAGATAGTAATAAAGCCCGAATGGAGCGCCATAGAAGGTTCGAGCATGTATGCAAATCCCGGGCAGAGCTACACGGTAAGAGAACTGCTTTACGGAATGATGCTAAATTCCGGCAATGACGCAGCTGAGGCTCTTGCCTGCACCGTTTGCGGCGACGAAAGCACGTTCGTTGAAAAAATGAACGAAACTGCCTCCCGGCTCGGCATGGAAAACTCGTCCTTCCGCAATCCCCACGGCTTGGATGAGGACGGACACTATTCAACAGCCCGAGATATGGCGCGTCTGACGGCTTACTGCATGGAAAACGACGATTTTCGTGACATTGCATCAACAAACTGCGCCGTCATTAAGGGTGTGACATACTATAATCACAACCGCCTTCTGCGCGAGTACGATGGCTGCATAGGCGTAAAAACCGGCTATACGATGGCAGCCGGCAGAACCCTTGTAAGCTGTGCCGAGCGAAACGGCATGCGCCTTGTGTGCGTAACGCTCAGCGCTCCCGACGACTGGAATGACCACAAGTATCTTCTGGACAAGGCGTTTTCGGACTACCGCGTCGCGTCATACAGCCCGGACAGCTTCAAGGTAACGCTCGACGTGGCCTCCTCTGCGGCGAGCACGGCCGAGGCAATACCACAAAACGAAATTAAGCTTCTTGTGCGCTCGGATGACGAGCTTGATATCAAGCTCGAGGCGCCGCGCATACTTTTCGCAGGCGGAATCGAGGGAGAGCGGATAGGGAAGATAAGCCTGTTTGTAAACGGCTCTCTTGCGGCGCAGGAGAATTTGGTTTATACTGAGGACGTTAAGACAGACCCCGCTCAGCGGCTCACGCCGGGCGAGAGAATATTGAGAATATTTGATACGGCGCTCAGACCGTATTATATCGAAGGAGAGGCAAAATGAAGCAGCGCCTTCAAAAGCTCATATCTGCGGCCGGACTTACCTCGCGCCGCAAAAGCGAAGAGCTTATAAAAATGGGGAAGGTCACCGTCAACGGCATTCCTGCCGCGCTTGGCGACAGTGCAGACCCCGACACCGATGTTATCTGCGTAGACGGAAAGCTCCTTGCTAAATGCGAGGAGCGGACGTACATAATGCTGTATAAGCCGCGCGGCTATGTTACCACGCTTAAGGACGAAAAAAACCGCCGCTGCGTAAGCGAGCTTGTCAAAGACCTTGGCGTGCGTCTTTATCCGGTCGGAAGGCTTGATATGTACTCTGAGGGCTTGCTCATAATGACCGATGACGGCGACTTTGCAAACCGGCTCATGCATCCCTCGTCGGAAACAAGCAAGACCTATCATGCCTGGATAAGCGGAAAGTGCAGCGAAATCGCGCTTAAGGTTCTGCGCAGTCCGCTTATAATAGACGGCTATAAAATTGAGCCGGCTAAGGTTGACATAATATTTGAAACTGACGATTACACTCAGCTTTCAATATGCATCCACGAGGGAAGAAACCGCCAGATACGGAAGATGTGCGAATGCGCAGGCGTGAAGCTCACAAAGCTCAAGCGCGTTTCTGAGGGACCGCTTTCTCTCGGCGACTTAAAGCCGGGGCAGTGGAGACACTTGACGGAAGCGGAATTGCAAGATTTGCAGCTGTAATGAAGCCTCAAAAGCTGCGTAATTTTATTCGCATGCCGCAAATACACCGGAATATGCAAGTTTGAACTAAAAAAATTGCAAAATGCTATTGCAATTAAAGCAATTTGAAAGTAAAATGAGGTTTATGTTTTAACATGGAGATGATCAATGTGGAAAATGATCTTCTGAGTGTACTTTCTAAGGGCGGCAACAAGTTCTCGAAGGGACAGAGAATCATTGCAAAATATATTTTGAGCAACTATGATAAAGCGGCGTTCATGACCGCCGGAAGGCTCGGCAAAATAGTCGGCGTCAGCGAATCGACGGTAGTCCGATTTGCGGCCGAGCTGGGCTATGACGGATATCCGAGCATGCGAAAGGCCTTGCAGGAGATGATACGCAACCGCCTTACATCCGTGCAGCGCATTGAGGTTGCAAAAAGCATGATAGACGATAATGATATCGTGCGCTCGATAATAGGCAGCGATATTCAGAATCTTCAGGCGACCCTCGAGATATTAGAGCAGGAAAGCTTCAATAAGTTTGTCGATTCTATCATTGAGGCAAAGAATATCTACATTGTCGGTATGCGCACGTCAACGTCGCTCTCAAGCTTTTTGGGCCTGTATCTTAATCTTCTGCGCAGCAACGTAAGCGTTATCCACGACACTGCGGCAAGCGAGGTGTTCGAGCAGATAATAAGAATAGGCGAGGGCGATCTGTTTATAGCGATAAGCTTTCCGCGCTATTCGAGCCATACCGTTGACGCAATGGAGTTTGCAAAAAAGATGGGCGCTATGACCGCCGCAATAACCGACGGCCCTGCCTCGCCGCTCAACGGTATTGCCGACGTTTGCCTGCACGCAAAAAGCGACATGGTCTCGTTCCTTGACTCGCTCGTGGCTCCGATGAGCCTTATAAACGCGATAATCATTGCCGTAGGCATTAAAAACAAGGAAAACCTTTCGAAAACATTCGAACGGCTGGAGACTGTATGGAGCGAAAATAAGGTCTATGAGCAGACTCAACACGGCGGTACGACATGACAAAACTCAGTGCTGACGCAGTAGTCATCGGCGGAGGAGCCGCCGGAATGATGTGCAGCCTTATAGCCGCGCGACGCGGTCTTGACGTTATCCTGCTCGAACCGAACAAAATGCTCGGACGCAAGCTGCGCATAACCGGCAAGGGGCGCTGCAACGTGACAAATAACTGCGACATAAAAGACTTCCTTACCAACATACCCGGCGACGGCAGATTTTTGTACAGTGCGCTCAACAGGCTTTCACCGAGAGATACGATGCAGTTTTTCGAGTCTCTCGGACTTCCGCTGAAAACAGAGCGCGGAAATCGCGTGTTTCCGGTGTCCGACAACGCAAACGACGTTGCCGGAACGCTCGCGCGCAATCTTGAGCGCAGCGGAGTGCGTCACATACGCGAAAGTGCTAATCATATTATTGCAGAAAACGGCGAAGTCACCGGCGTAAAGACCGACAGCGGAGTTATATCCTGTCGTGCCGCAGTTATCTGTACCGGCGGACTTTCGTATCCGCTCACAGGCTCTGCAGGAGCCGGCTATAAAATGGCTCGGGAGCTCGGACACAGTATAGCACCGTGCCGGCCGTCGCTCGTTCCGCTTGAGAGCGACGATGAATATTGCGCGCAGATGCAGGGATTTTCGCTTAAAAACGTGACACTTTCGGCGTATGAAAACGATAAGCTGATTTTTCGCGAGCTTGGTGAAATGCTGTTTACGCATTTCGGAGTATCGGGGCCGCTTGTGCTCTCGGCAAGCTCTCATATGCGCAATTTCGGCAGCGCAAAGTATCGGCTTAGTATAGATCTCAAACCGGCGCTTGATGAAAAAAAGCTCGATGCAAGACTGCTCCGGGACTTTGAGAAGTACGCAAACCGCGATTTCGCAAACTCGCTGTGTGATCTTGCCGGCAAAACTATGATCCCGGTGCTTGTTGAACTGTCGGGCATTCCGGCCGAGGAGAAGGTAAACTCAATAACAAGACAGCAGCGGCATGATCTCTTGCGTCTGTTCAAGGAATTTCCGGTCTCGATCAGCGGACCGCGCCCGATAGATGAGGCGATAGTCACCTCCGGCGGCGTTTTGACCAAGGAGATCAATCCGCGCACCATGGAGTCAAAGCTTGTCTCCGGCCTGTATTTTGCAGGTGAGGTCATGGATGTCGATGCGTACACCGGCGGATTTAATCTTCAGATAGCATGGTCAACGGCATATGTTGCCGCAAATTCGATTTAAGGATGGATAGCTTATGATCTCAATAGCCATCGACGGCCCGTCCGGCGCCGGAAAGAGCACAATATCACGAAAAGCAGCCGAAAAATTCGGCTTTATATACGTCGATACCGGAGCTATATACAGAACCATAGGCCTTGCGACCAAAATACGCGGCGTGAGCCTTGACGATACCGCTGCGGTAATTGAGCTGCTTCCGACGCTTGAGATAGAGCTTAAATATAACGATGCCGGTGAGCAGCACATGTATCTTGACGGAAACGATGTTTCACGGGATATAAGGCTGCCGGAGGTGTCGATGCTTGCGTCAAAAGTCTCGGCCATTCCCGAGGTCAGGGCGTTTCTTGTTGATATGCAGCGCGGCATGGCCGAAAAATACGACGTGATCATGGACGGCCGGGATATAGGCACCGTTATCCTTCCGAATGCCGATCTGAAGATATTCCTCACAGCCGATGTCCGAGACCGCGCGCGCCGCCGCTATGAAGAGCAGTGCGCCAAGGGCATGGAAAAGCCTTTTGACGAGGTGCTGGCGGAAATGGAGAAGCGCGACGAACAGGATACACAGCGCGCAGCAGCTCCGCTCAAGGCCGCAGATGATGCGGTGCTGCTCGATACGAGCGGAAACACGCTCGAAGAGAGCATAGACGAGGTCTGCCGCTTAATAAGCGAAAAGACGGGGCGTGCGATATGAAGAATTTTATCGTTGCAAAAAGCGCCGGTTTCTGCTTCGGTGTCAGCCGCTCGGTGGAAATGGCGCAGAAGCTTCTTGAAAGCGGCAGCGCGTATTCGCTCGGCCAGCTTATACACAACGACGATGTTGTGCACCGGTTTGAAGGCCGGGGACTTAAGGTCATAAATTCACCCGACGAGCTTCCTGCCGGAGCTAGGGTCATGATACGCTCGCACGGTGTGTCGAAGGCAGTGTACGCTCAGCTCGAGAAGCGCGGCGCCGACATAACGGACGCAACGTGTCCGAAGGTAAAGCGCATACATGAGCTTGTCCGCAAGGCACAAGAGGACGGAAGATTTGTAGTCATTATCGGGATGCACGATCACCCCGAGGTCGAGGCCGTAAAGGGTTGGTGCGGCGACTGCGTGATATGCGAAAATGCCGCCGAATTGGATGAATGGTACGGAAAATTCGGCAAATTGTTGACTAAACCGATAACGATGGTAGTCCAAACTACCCAAACTCGTAGTAATTTTACCGAATGTGCAAGTTTCTTAAAAAAAAGATGTACAAATCTTCAAATCTTTGATACAATATGTGGTGCAACATCCATGCGTCAGGAAGAAGCCGCAAAATTGGCGGCAGAGTGCGATGCAATGGTCGTTATAGGCGGAAAACACAGCGCAAACAGCGTCCACCTTTCGGTGATATGCAGCGAGGTTTGCCCGAACGTTCAGTTTATCGAAAATGCCGGTGAGTTGGATACGGACAGGCTCAAAAGCGCCGACACCGTCGGGATCACGGCAGGAGCGTCCACGCCTGCGTGGATAATTAAGGAGGTAAGTAACACGATGAGCGAAGAAATCAAAACTGATGCAATCCCGGCAGAAGAGAAGGAGATGTCCTTCGACGAAATGCTGGAGGAATCCATCAAGACTATATATAATGGAGATAAGGTAACCGGCTATGTCGTTGCTATTACCGGCACTGAAGTCAGTGTCGATATCGGCACCAAGTATTCTGGCTTCATTCCCACCACCGAGTTTACCGATGACGGCATCAAGGTCGAAGACGCTGTCAAGGTCGGCGATACCATCGAAGCAGTTGTTGTCCGCGTTAACGATGTCGAAGGCACCGTTATGCTCTCCAAGAAGCGTCTTGATGCCGCAAAGAGCTGGACGATGGTCGAAGAAGCAGTTGAGAGCGGCGAGTTCCTCGAAGGCACCGTTACCGAGATCAACAAGGGCGGCGTAGTTGTTAACGTCAAGGGCGTTCGCGTATTCGTTCCCGCATCCCAGTCCGGCCTGCCCAAGGAGGCCGACATGAACCAGCTGCTCAAGCAGAAGGTCCGCGTTAAGATCACCGAGGTCAACCGTAGCCGCAAGCGCGTTGTCGGTTCCATCCGTGCCGTCGCTCAGAAAGAGCGCCGCGAGAAGGCTGAGGCTATCTGGAACGAGATGGAGGTCGGCAATAAGTATCACGGTGTCGTAAAGTCCATGACCAGCTACGGTGCATTCGTCGATATCGGCGGCATCGACGGTATGGTTCACGTCTCCGAGATGAGCTGGAGCCGCATCAAGAATCCTGCCGAAGTATTCAATATCGGCGACGAGGTCGATGTCTACGTCATCAGCTTCGACAAGGAGAAGAAAAAGATCTCCCTCGGTTATAAGGATCCCAACGAGAATCCCTGGGTCAAGTTTACCACCAACTACAATGTCGGCGATACCGCTGAGGTCAAGATCGTAAAGCTCATGACCTTCGGTGCATTTGCAGAAGTCCTGCCCGGCGTTGACGGCCTTATCCACATTTCTCAGATCGCAAACCGCCGCATCGGCAAGCCCGAAGAGGTTCTCTCCGTCGGCGACGTTGTCGAGGCAAAGATCACCGCTATCGACACCGAGAATCACAAGATCTCTCTGTCCATCCGCGCACTTGCAGAGCCTGCAGCAGCAGAAGTTGAAGAAGCTCCTGAGGTTGAGGACAATGGCGAGGACGCACTTGTCTACGAAGTATCCACCAATGGCGAAGCTAAGGGCGAGATAGTCGAAGAGTAATACAGTTTTACAGTCTGTAATAGCCTGCCACATCTGCGGCAGGCTGTTTTTATTGATTTATCAAGGAAAACTCGTTAATTTCCTTGCAAAAATTCAACAATTTGTGTATAATTATATTAAAATATAATAAAAAAGAGTCTAAGGAGGAGTAGTCTTGTTCAAGATTGGTGATTACATTACACATCCGATGCACGGCGCAGGCGTTATTGAGAGTATTGTGACGAAAAAAATTAACGGCTCGCAGCGGGATTACTATGTCCTTAAGCTCCCGGTCGGTGATATGGTCGTTATGGTGCCTGTCTCCGGCTGCGAGGATATCGGCGTGCGCTCGATAATATCACGCAGCGAGGCCGAAAAACTGTTCGGCGCTTTTTCTGAAATCGAGATTTCCATGACTCAGAATTGGAATAAGCGCTATCGAGAAAATATGGATAAGATAAAAAGCGGCAATCTTTTAGATGTTGCGTCTGTTGTCAAAGGACTTATGTGCCGCGACAGCGAGCGAGGACTTTCTACCAGTGAGCGTAAAATGCTGCATTCGGCAAAACAGATACTCATATCCGAGCTTGTAATTGCAACAGATATGGACTATGACGGAGTGGAGAAAAGATTGTGCGCTGCACTAAAAGAGGGGTAATGAGTGTGTCGTTTATAAATAAACTGTTCAAATCAAAATCGAATGATGACTTTTGCACAGCGGTCGTTCTTGCGGCCGGGAATTCGCAGCGCATGGGGAAGGATAAGATACTTATGCCGCTCGGCGGAGCGCCCGTCATTGCGCACACGCTAAAGGCACTGCAAAGCGCCGAATGCATCGATGAGATCGTCGTTGTTACAAAATATGAAAGACTCCAGGAGCTTGCGGATATATGCCATGACCACGGCATAAGCAAGGCAAGCAAAGTCGTTGTCGGCGGCAAGACAAGGCTTGAATCATCACTCATCGGCGTAAGCAATGCCGATGAAAGGGCAAAATACATTGCTATACACGACGGAGCAAGGCCGTTTGTTACAAACAGCCTTATTGAGCGCGTTGTTCACTCTGCTCATCAGCATGGGGCATCAGCGCCTGCCGTGTCCGCAACCGACACCGTGCGTATCCTCAACGTAAAGGGTGCTGTAGTCGAAACGCCGTCACGTGATCTCGTTGCGCTTATGCAGACGCCGCAGGTGTTCCTGACAGAGATGATAAAGGCGGCCTTGACGCGTGCGCAGCAGAAGGGCACTAAACTTACCGATGACTGTTCAGCGGTCGAAGCAATGGGATACAAGGTCACGGTTGTTGCCGGTAGTCCTGATAATATAAAGCTCACGACTGCTCGCGACCTGTACATTGCCGAGGGTATCCTCGCCGAAAGGAGCGGCAAATAATGCGTATCGGACACGGCTATGATGTGCATAAGCTCGTCGAGGGACGAAAGTTGATTCTCGGAGGTGTTGAAATACCGTATGATAAAGGCTTGCTCGGCCATTCCGACGCCGACGTTTTGACGCATGCGCTCATGGATGCGCTGCTCGGCGCGGCCGCCCTTGGCGATATTGGCGGTCTCTTTCCTGATAATGACGACGCGTACCTCGGCGCAGACAGCATTGAGCTGCTGAAAACCGTTGCACGCTTGCTGCACGATAAGGGCTACGGAGTAGTAAATGTCGACTGCACGGTCATTGCCCAGCGTCCGAAGCTCAAGCCGCATATCGAGAGTATGCGCCGGGTGCTGGCCTCGGCCATGGGCGTTGAGCTTGATGCCGTTAGCGTGAAAGCGACCACCGAGGAGCACCTCGGCTTCACAGGCGAGGGACTCGGCATTGCCGCGCACGCAGTTGTACTAATAAACTGATCATATCAGGCAGCTATTCCGGCTGCCTGATAATTTTAACCGTCAAGCCCCACGGCGCATAAGATGTAGCAAAAAAGAAGGGGTCAATTATGCGCTATGTATTTATGTGCCGGTCGCTGACGTATGCCCAGTCTGCGGCTCGGGTGCTTGAAAAAAACGCGATATCGGCATCCGTTAAAAAGGCTCCGACAGGGCTTAGCGGCAGCGGATGCAGCTACAGTGTCAGCGTTTCATATATGAAAGGAACTGCGGCGGCAGGCGTTCTGCGCCGCGAGGGGCTTTTGCAGGGCAAGGTATTCCTGAGGTGTGATGACGGAAGTTATACCGAGGTGGTCTTGTGATCTATCTCGACTCTGCAGCAACAAGCTTTTTAAAGCCTCCGGGCGTCAAAGCGGCTATGATGTACGCTATGGACACCATGTCAAGCCCGGGCAGGGGAGCGTACAACGCGGCAATGCTCGCTGCGGATAAGGTCTATGAATGCAGGGAGCTTGCATGCAGACTGTTTAATTTCAATAAGCCGGAGCGTGTCGTTTTCACGCTGAACGCAACTCATGCACTGAATATTGCAATAAAATCGCTTGCACGGCGAGAAACCCGAGTCGTGATATCCGGATATGAGCACAATTCCGTTACCCGGCCGCTGCACGATATAAGTGCCGATGTGTCTGTTGCTGCCGGCGAGCTTTTTGATCCGGACAGCGTCTTGGCAGCATTTGAAGAAAAAATTCCGGGTGCTGATCTTGTCGTTTGCAACCATGTCTCAAATGTTTTCGGTTTTATTCAGCCGGTGTATGAGATAGCGGAGATGTGCAGGCGCGCGGGAGTGCCGTTCATCCTCGACGCCTCACAGTCGGCTGGTGTGCTGGAGGTAGACTATCAGGCGCTCGGCGCGGCGTTTATTGCCATGCCTGGGCATAAGGCGCTTTTCGGACCGCAGGGCACGGGGATACTTATCTGCGGCGTCGAGGGCGAACCGCTGCTCAGCGGCGGCTCCGGCACCGCTGTGGTCTACGACCTGAGCGGGCTGTCCTTCTCCCCACAGATCAAGATCGAGGGCGACACCGACGAGGACGCCCTGATCCGAAAGCTCCGCGACCTCGAGCCGGAGTTCATCGACTTCATCCTCGAGGCACTCAGCAGAAGGGAGGGCGGCGCCTATGTCACAGCAGACAGTCGGCTTTATTGATTATGTGGCGCAGGGCGGCGACACCTTCGACAGCATCGCGCTCGTCGCCTATAACGAGGAGCGCATGGCGAGCACCATCATCGAGGCCAACCCCGACCTCAGCGACGTGCTGATCTTCGAGGGCGGCGAGGCTGTGCGGATCCCGATCGTCGAGACCGTGGAGACGCCGGAGACCCTGCCGCCGTGGAGGAGGTGACGCCGTGAAGATCCTATACGAAGGCGTCGACATCTACCCGGACGTCAGCGTCCACCGCTGCTATCACGATATGTACGCCGAAAAGCAGAGCGACGAGCTGCTGCTCAAGCTCAACGACACCCGCGAGCTGTGGGACTCGTGGAACCCCAAGAAGGGCGACAGCATCGCCATCGAGGACGGCGCTGCCAAGACGGGCAAAATGTTCGTCGAGAGCGTCGTCCCCGAGTCCGGCATCATCACCCTGCGGGCCTATTCCGTCCCGCAGTCTGCGAAGGATAAGCGGAGCAAATCGTGGGAAAAGGTCAAGTTCCTGCAACTGGCTCAGGAGATTGCCGGCCGCCACGGCCTGACGCTCGAGACCTACGGGATCACCGACCAGACCTACGACTACGTCGAGCAGAACAACCTCGCAGACTTCGCATTTTTTCAAAACCGCTGCACCCTCGAGGGCGCGGCGTTTCTGGTGTATGACGGCAAGCTGGTCGTCTACGACGAGGCGTACATGGAAAGCCAGCAGCCCGTCGACACCATCACCATCACCCCGGCCAATGACTTCGAGTACCGCGACGAGGGCACCAACGCCTACGGCTCGGCCGAAGCCGTCAACGGCGGTCTGACCGGCACCTTCGCAGCCCCGAACGGCGGCGACAAGGTGCTGCGCCGGATCCTGCCCTTCCGCATGACTGACCAGAGCGAGGCAGACCGCTTCGCCAAGGGCCTCCTCCGGGACGCCAACAAAAACGCGACCGTCGGCACCCTCTGGACGGGCTCGCTGCTGCGAGACTATGCGGCGGGCTCTGTGGTCACGCTGGCGACCGAGGGCGTTAAGTCGTGGGACGGCACGGCCTTCATCAGCCGGATCCGGCACGACTACGTCAAGACGCGGAGCAAGCTATACCTCCGCAAGCCACTGGAGGGATATTGATGAACAGCAACAACCAAATGATCCAGAAGGGCAAGATCTCCAGCGTGGAGGGAAAGGCCGACAGGAACGGCGACAAAACCACGGCCAGAGTGCTCCCAAGCACCGCCGACAGCATGGTCACACGGCCGCTGACGATCCCGTGGTATCTGCGCGGAGAGATGGGAAACCTGACCCCCGGCACAGAAGTCGCCTATGCTATGTTCGAGGACGGCACCGGCATCATCCTCTCCCGCATGGACGGAGAGTGGGACGGTATCGTCCCGGGCGACATCACCGTCAAGAAGGGCGCGCTCACGATGCAGGACAAGGGCATCAGCGTCCCGTCGGCAGACGTGACCGCCACGGGCATCAGCCTGACCGGCCACACCCACACCGACAGCATGGGAGGCGGCACTTCTGGCCCGCAGTAAGGAGGGATAGACATGGCCGTCATGGCATCATGGAACGGCAAGACGTGGGGCGTCTCCAGCCAGAGGATCGCCGCCCTGAATGGCGTCTCCTCCAGCGTCGAGCTCGACACGGAAAACAGCGACGACAAGGCCGGATCCCCGGCCACCAAGACCAAGGCGCTCAAGCTGCAAAGCATGAGCTTCGACTTCGATCTGGCGTCTGCCGTGGGCGGCGACGCCCGGGGAGAGTTCGAGTCGTGGACGTCGCTGGTCGGGCAGTACGCCCCCTTCTATCTGGCCGGCCGGCGCTTCGGCCCGGCCAATCTTCAGCTCACCGGCGTCAGCCTCTCAGACACCACACTCGACAACCTCGGCCGGATCCTGAAGGGCAAGATCACGATCAACCTGACGGAATACGCCGAGGAGGCCAGCAGCAAGAAGGCCGGCGCAGGCGGATCGAGCAAAAGCTCGTCCGCGGCCGGCGTCTCGTCCTCTGGCGGCGTCGGCCGGCGTCTGAGCGCCGTCACCGTCGGAGCATCCAGCAGCGACAAGGCTGCGAAGAAACCCAACAACGCACAGCTCAAGTAAAGCGAGGTGATCCCATGAAAGCATCCGGCAACGGAGCGCCCGAGATCTGTGTGCAGAACCTCCTCAAGACCATCCGCGGGGAGGTGCCCTATGAGCGTATCAAGGGGATCGACCGCACGCTGATCGACAAGCCGAGCGAAACCGCTGCGACCGATCTGGCCGCCGACGTGGAGTTCCTCGTGGAAACCTACGAGCCCCGCGTGCAGCTCAGTGACTCCGACCTGAAGGCTCTGACCGCTCAGGCCGGCGACTTCGAGCTGCGGGCCAGCATCGAGAACATCACATGAAGGAGGTGAACAGCGTGAGCGACGCGACAAACACCTACGGCGAGGACATCAAACTCACCACAACAGACGCGAGCACCCTATACAAGACCATCATCACCGAGCTCGAAAAGGGCGCCGGCGAGCCGCTCTACCCGGGCGACGAGCGCCGGATCTTCGGCGAGGCTCTCGTGCCCGTGTTCGTTGCCCTCTACAACAGCCTCAACGACGTCGGCCGGCAGACGCTCCTCCGCTATGCGAGGGGCGAGGTGCTGGACGCCATCGGCGAGCGGCAGGACGTGAGACGACTGGAAGGCACACCGGCCAAGACGACCATGCGCTTCTCTGTCTCCACGCCGCAGGAGAAAAACATCATCATTCCGAAGTGGACGAAGGTGACGCCGGACAGCGAAAACTATTTTGCAACCGACGAGATCGCTGTGCTGCAAGCTGGCGCCTACTCTGTGGAGGTGCCGACCTCGGCCGTGAGCAACGGCACGAAGTTCAACGGCTACGCAGCCGGCACGATCACCACCATCGTCGACCTGATCCCCTACATCGAGTCCGTCACCAATCTGACCGAAACGGCCGGAGGCGATGACGGCGAGGCCTACACCCGCCTCCGCGAGCGGATCCGTCTGGCGCCCGCCAAGAGATCCACCGCGGGCTCTGAACAGGCTTACATCTACTGGGTAATGACGGCCGACAGCTCCATCGTGGACGCGAGGGCCGTCAGCGAGAAGGAAACCGTCAGCGAGACCCTCACGGTCTACGACGGCAAAGCCTTCAAGGGCGGCGGCACACTTCTGACCGACACCCTCGTCGTGAAGGCCCACGGGCAGAGCACGGCGGCGGTCAAGGACACGGACTACACCGTCGACTAC
>ENA-ORRN01001205-ORRN01001205.1-human-gut-metagenome-genome-assembly--contig:-NODE-1205-length-18480-cov-3.296934_pt1 | contig 18480 bp, 10 predicted proteins | sample MGYA00242174_ERZ509132 | MGnify/ENA primary metagenome ERZ509132 (study PRJEB26280, sample SAMEA2338671) | human gut metagenome | biome: human gut; feature: human-associated habitat; material: faeces... | reverse complement strand
ATATAATAACACCAGAACAATTCTCGTTTACGGCAGAAAAAAAGTCGTTTCGTCCGATATGGGCGTTAAATTCGAGATAGGTCCCGAATCGTTCATGCAGGTGAACGATCTTGTCCGCAGAAATATTTATCGAGAAGCCGTTAAAGCCGCCGACCCCGATCCCGATACCGTCGTTATAGACGCATACAGCGGCGCGGGGCTTTTGACGGCTATTTTCGCAACGCGCGCCAAAAAAGCGGTCGGCATAGAAATCGTCAAAGAAGCGGTCGACTGTGCGGACGAACTTAAAAAGCTTAACGGACTCGACGAAAAAATGGAAAATATCTGCGCTCCGTGCGAAGTCGCGCTCCCCGTTGTTATGGAAAGGGAAAGGCTCGGTGGAACGAAATTCACGCTTATTCTCGATCCTCCGCGCCAAGGCGTGGACGAAAAGCTTATTTCGGCGATAAAAACCGCCATGCCCGAAAGGATAGTGTATATTTCATGTTCGCCGCAAACCCTTTCGAGAGACCTCGGCTTGCTTGCGGAAACTTTGGTTCGGGAAGACGGCGAGCTTAAAAAGGCTCCCGAAAACGGCGAATTCTCGAAATATAAGATAGAATACGTCAAACCTTTCGACATGTTCCCCCAAACCCGCCACGTCGAAACGTTGGTGGTATTATCCCACAAAAAACCTGATTCTCATCTTGAAGTGAAAATCGATTTTGATAATACTTCGCTTGATAAAACGGCAATTGCGGAACGAGCGGAAAAAAGAAAACCGCAAGAAAAGACGACATATAAAAAGATTCAGGAATGGATTGAAGAGAATTACGGTTTCAAGGTGCATACGGCATATGTTGCTGAAGTAAAGCGTGAACTCGGCTTACCGATGTACGATGCACCGAATGCTGTGGACGAACTGAAACGTCCGCGTCAACACCCGACGGAACAAATGACTACAGCCATAAAAGCGGCACTGAAACATTTTGAAATCATATAAAAACATTTAAGGTCGAAGAGAAAATCTTCGGCTTTTTTTGTTATCTAAGCAAAATATTTATTGGTAGAGTTTACGAAACTACGATTTTTTGCCTGTGCAAAACTTGCACTCTTGTGTGCAAACTCTGATTTTTGTATGCAAACTCACGATTTTGTGTGCAAACTCGCATTTTGTTGATTATTTTTTGCCGTTTTTATTGAATTGCTATTGATTTTTTGAATAAAACCTGTTATAATATGGCATTACAACAATAGTGAATAATTTGAAACATGATTTCCTGATTTCAGGAGTCATGTTTTTATTTTTATGGAACATATTTGAATATAAAAAATCAAAATTTCAGCAATAATATTTTATACCGGAAAAGGAATTCTGTAAAAAAAATGGATTTACAAATGTTAAAAAAATGAAAATAGCTGTTAATTTTCAGATTGAAATTATTATCTGAATATTTTATAATATAAAATATGTTTTTCTAAGATAAAAGCATGCAGGAGGCAAAAATGAAAGATTTTGTTTGGGGTGTTGCTACAGCTGCAGCACAGATAGAAGGCGCATTTAATGAAGACGGAAAGGGGTTGAATATCTGGGATGTGTTCAGTCGTATACCCGGAACTATTCGTAATGGTGACAGGCCGGATGTGGCATGTGACAGTTATCACAAATGGAAAGAAGATGTTAAGTTGTTAAAAGACTTAGGAGTAAACGGATATCGTTATTCTGTTTCGTGGTCACGAATATTGCCTGAAGGAAAGGGACAAATTAATCAAAAGGGCTTGGATTATTATCGCCGTTTGACAGACACTTTGGCAGAGGCAGGCATTGCACCAAACATTACATTGTATCATTGGGATTTGCCGTATGAACTGGAGAGATTGGGTGGTTGGCTGAATCGTGACGTTGCAGACTGGTTTGCAGATTATGCAGATATTGTTTTCAGAAATATTCCGAATGCGCAGATGTTTGCTACCCATAACGAACCGATTGCCACGTATGTAGGATATGCATTGAAAGGTTTTGCGCCGGGTTTCGGACTTGAGAAATACGGCCGTCAGGCTAATCATAATTTATTGCTTTCTCATGGAAAAGCGGTAGAACGATTCCGTTCCGGTGGAAATAAGGCAAAAATCGGCATTGTTGTCGATATTTGGAACAGAGTACCTGCAGATCCATATTCAGAAGCTGATGTAAGATTAGCTAAAGAGCAGAACGGGCTTGCACATGGAAGTTATCTGTCCCCTCTTTTTTGTGGGGAATATAACAAGTATGTTGAAGAGATGATGAGAAGAAGAGGAATTAAAATTGAACGACGGGACGGAGATCTCAGTCTGATTGGCGCTCCTTTGGATTTTTATGGACTAAATTGTTACAACAGAGTTGTAGTCAGTTCAAGGCCGGATGTTGATGTGAAAAAAGTTATTTCCCAGAACGGCGGAAATTTTTTGGATAACGGAAATGAATTGTATCCTGATGCGATTTACGATGCGTTGAAGATTGCAAGAGACGAATACAAAGTTGATTTACCTGTTTACATTACGGAAAACGGTGTCGGCTTTGAAAACGAAAAAGTTGAAGATGGAATGATCCGTGACGAACAGCGTATTGCATATCTGAAAAGTGCATTTGAATCATTAGGACGGGCAATTAACGAAGGATTTGATGTCAGGGGATATTTTTTGTGGTCATTGACGGATAATTTTGAGTGGAATGCAGGGTATTCGATGAAGTTTGGCCTGCATACACGAGACAGACAGAAAAAAGCCAGCGCAGACTTTTACAGGGACTGGATTTCGTCGCATAGAGACGGAAGATGTTAAAAAACAGTAAATTAAAATTAAAATACAAATTGAAAATCATGCGTATTTTGTTTTATAATAAAATCACAAAACGAAAAATGCAGTTGTATGAGTTTTTTATCCGATAAAATATGAAGATTATTAAAGCGTGGAAAAACAACTTTCGTTTATTCTTACGCAACTAAATCAGGAGGTAACGATGAGAACAAAAAGCAAGACGATTTTGACATTTTTGACTATGATCGTATTTTGTTTTTCGATGGCAATGTTTTCAATAACTGTTATAAGGCCGGTCAGTGCGGCAGAGGCTGATCCTTTACAGGTCGAAGAGGTGCAGTTATTAAAAAATCAGGATAATGGAACGAACTATTGGTTAGTAATCAAATTTAATCAGAATGTTGTTTCCCATGCAAATCCGGGAAATGTTAACAATGAAGACGTAAGAAGCAAATTGCTTATCAATGGAAAGTCTATTTATGCATATGAGGCTGAAGACAAGATAGCCACATCGTGCTTTTATAACTATCCTGTGGGACAAAATCTTATTCGTATAAACATTCCGGTTAAAAATTTTTCCGCTGTGTTTAACAGTGATGCAGAAACCGGAGAAATTCTTAATACTGAAATCGTATTACAGAACGGAATGAAATTTGAAAATGGCGTGACTGTTTCTGAAGATATTGTAGTTACTTATTATTCGGCAGCAGATACTTTTTTGTTGCCGGGACAGGATATTTCTTCAATTGCTACCAATGTGGAAGCTGTGCATTATTATGTAAATGTTAAACATCTGAGAATCTATTTTGATGCTCCGGTTGGATCTGCAACAACTACATCGGAGATTGCGCAGAATGCAATGGAAAAGATCCTTATTAATGGTAAATCTGTTAAACAGCGCAATCTGGAGCTTTATATTGATCCTGCATCTATAATCGGTCCTTCTTCTACTGAGGGTAATTGGTTTGAATGGGTTGATGGTAAAGATGTCTGGGGTGGTGCAACAGGCCATCTGAATTGCCGTTATATGATTCGTATAAGCCTTTCTTCTTCTACGGGCAGCTACAATTTGAAGCGTGACGGCACGGATGTTGTGGAATTTTTACCCGGCTTAAAAACGGCAAACGGAAAAGTCCTTCTCAACTCGGTAGTATTTAAACTGTCGGATGATGGATTTAACCGTGTCGGCTGGAAAGACAGTATTGTGGATGAATGGGATAAGGCTCGAAACATTGTTGAAACTGATTATACTCTTTCTCGTGGGGAAAATAATCGTGCGCAATTACGTATTATCCCTACAGGTGAATTTAATCCGGTATCATCGGCACAGGAATTCAGCGCATCAGAGATCAGCATGTATTTCTCCCAGGTGGAAATGAACGGAAGGTCTATTGCTTCCATAGCAGGTGTCGGTGTCAGCGGGTATGAAATTGAAGACGGAAAATTTGGTTTGTTGATTACATTCCCTGAAAACTTAGTAAAATTTGACGGAACAGATACTTTTGCCCTTTTAGGTGGCTATGTTTTCCCGAATGGCAACGATTCACGTGCAGAGTTGGTAGAGTTTACTAATTCTCCTATGACGGCAACTACGTCATACGATGCATCGGCAGGCAAGACCACTATTATTTTGAAAACAGAAAAAAGTCCGGGCGATGCCGGTGAATATGCATCTCTGAAAATCGGTGATTCGGCAATTACCGTTGAAAGTGTAACGGCAAACGAAATAGAACTCAGTTTTTTCGGACGTTTGAAAAATAATGATGTTTTCACGGTACCGCAAGGAACGATTGATGGCAGAGGTTATGCCGTCGCAAATGATATTGAGTATGTGTATTATGCAGAAACCGGACTGTTGGTTTCTCGTAAACCTTCATCATATTTCCTTGTGGATAAAGTTAATGCAATCAAAAATCAGGACGGTGGTAAGAATAGCTGGGTAGTTGTTGATTTCCGTGAACCTGTAGTGAATTACAGTGGTTATCCCGTAAAAATTACGGGTGACGAGATTGCAAACTATGGTTATATAAAACTTAACGGCAGACCTGTAACAGACGCTGCCGATACAGCGGAAAATGCAGGCATTGGCGTATACTGGACAACTGAATCACAGTTACAGATTGTTATTCCGTCAGGTAACGAACTTTTGGATTTTACCAAACAGCTTACAATTAGTATAGAAAAGGAATTTCGCACCATATTGAATGCCGGTTCAAATGGAGTTTTCGAACAGACCTTGCAGAAATACAGTGAGCGAGATGGTATGTGGAAGGAAGTTTTTTCTGATGATGGATTGCTTTTTGATACTAATATGGATTTAAAGGTAACGGGGGTTGGTTCTTATACCGATGAAGGTGAAAATGTTTCTTTTGCAATTACATTCAATCAGGATATAGCTTACGGGTATTTCCCACACGCAAACAGTACTGCAACCTTTATGAGTAGTATGTTACAGCAGTTTTACACACAGAACGAAATTAAATATTTCGTATACAATGGCCTTGGTGACAGCATACGTGACAATATTATTCTTGATGGCAAGAGTATCTGGGAGCGTATGGAAGTTGAAGGACCTATAATGAATCAGTACATTATGTTGCATTATGGTACAGTCGGAACTACAACAATGCAGATTTTTATAAACAAAAAGAGCCGGAGTATTGATTTTGTCAATACATCAAAAGCGCATACACTTACGATTAAGGCAGGCTTCCAGGTTCCGAATGGAGGAACTATTGCAAATGACACAACATTTGTTTACAACCCTACAACTAAGACATGGTCGTTGAAAGGAAACGGAGCTTCGGAAAAAATTCCGGTAGATACCGGAAAAAGCAGTTATCCGATTGTAAGCAAAGGTTGTAACGGCGGTATTGCAATGGAGGGAATGTTACCTGTGACAGCAACTTTGTTGATGCTGACAGCGGTGGTGTTGCAAAAAAGGAGAAAACAATCATGAGGAAACAGTTTTTGACAAAAATTTTAGCTAGCGGACTGGCTTTGATAATGTTGTTTGGTTCAGTTGCATGTTCTAAGTCAAATAAAACATATGAATATAAAAAGGAAAGCGAGGCTATTTATTACACAGGTTCGGACAATACTGAGCTGAACTTGTTTATGAATGACTTTTTTCATCGCAATATGCGTTATGATGAAGATAGTCTTGCCGGTTGGGGTGAAAATGTTACCCTTGGTGCCGTAACCGGTGCAGGTTCTTATTTCGGAAAGGAGTGGGAAGCTTTGGCGCTCACGTTATTTGATTCTTCGGCTGATAATTACAACACAGACCGTTATCAGACAGTCAGAAACTGGCTTACAGGACAGCCTATGGATAAATTTGGGTATGTATGGAATGGAGCAGATCGTTTTGAGGCGGGCAGAAATACTGAGCAACTGTTTAAACAAGGCTGGCCTTTCCCTGATTATACATGGAACACAGGATCTCTTCCCGGCTGGGAGTTTAATGCGAACGATGACAAGGAGGGGTGGACAAACAACGGCGTTTCTTCTTCTGTTGTAAATGGCTTTTATTCAGCCAGCGCAGTTGATGCCGATTCTCTGGAATTTGTTTGGCCGGAAGATAAAGTTGTTTTGTCAGATCTTACCCCATTTGTGGAAGTGGATCTCAGTCTTTTAGATACAAAGACATTTGGTCAGAAAGAAATGTCTGCCGGTGACGTGCAGATCCGGTTCAGAAACAGTAACAGCGAAGAATGGTATGTTGCATCAATGGCAGATTACTGCACGAGACCTGTGGATGAAATTTCACCGAATTTCCGTCAGAATATGTATTTTGATATGTATAATCATCCTCAGTGGGCAAATCAAGAGATCACCGATGTGAAATTGGTTATACTGCCAAAGTCAGGACAAAAACTTAATGTGGATGCAAAACTTAACTTTTTCCGTATGCAATTTGATTCACGTCAGGTTAATAATAACAGTATTTTGATTACCGGAACAAAAGCACTGTATGAGTATTCTCATGATACTGATCTTCTTGAAACTATGCTTTCAAAAGTTAAACGTTCGGTTCAGTTTTATTTGACAAACCTCGGAGGTGAATCGGGAGTTATATCCAACGATTTCTGTGTAGGTCATGAAATACGTCTTGACGAACATGGCTCAAGAATTATGGGTTACGGAATCGGTGACGGATACTGGGATATGCTGTCGCTTCCTGAAAAAAATATCTATATCAATATTTACTTTTATAAAGCTATAAGAGATGCGGCATGGTTGTTGAAAGCAGCTGAACGGGAAGGTATTACTTGTGACGAACAGACAATTATGACAAATGAAGGGCTGGAAGTGCCTTGCGATGCTACAGCAGAAGAGCTGGAAGCTCTTATGAGTATTATTGAAACTAAATTTACAGAAACATTCTGGAACGATAAGACCGGAAGATTCCATGCAGGATATTCTAATGCTTATGGCTGCATAATTGATTATGGCTTCACATATTTCAATCTGGAAGCTATTGTGGCAGGACTTGCTTCAAAGGAGCAGGTAGAAAGCATTTATGCATGGCTGGATGGCGATAGAATCGTGGAATCACAGGCATACACCTGTGCAGACGGAGCGACGCTGAATGTTGAAGAGAAATCTACGGGAGATGATATTTATTTATATCGTTTTGCACCGAGAACAAATACTGCAGACAATGACTCAGCGCACTATTTATGGACCTGGACGCCAAGAAAGTTTGGAAATCAGTTGCAGAATGGCGGCGCAGCTCTGTTTATGTCTTATTATGATCTTGTTGCACGTGCAAAATATCTTGGAATAGAAAATGCAGCACAGAGACTTAAAGAAATCCAGGAATGGTATCTTGAAGTTTTGAATTACAACGAGAATGACGGAGGGGCGCGTGGTGGTGCATATTTCTATTGGGATTATTATCAGGCTCTTGATATTGAAGAAAATCCATGGATTATGAAGGCCGGTAATCTTTTGGAAGGTTCTGATATGGGAACTGCCGGTGCGGGACTTTTAGCCCTTGACTATGTTTTCCCTGAAACCGCGTTGTTCTGGCGTGCTATTCCTGAAATGTATTTTGGTTTAAGCGTTTCTACAGATAATGTGTTACAACTTGCGCCGAACCTGAGTGAGAATCTGACCTGGTATAAAAATGAAAACCTTAAATATTCGGGGCTTATATATGATCTTACCGCAGGAAACAAGTTCGTTCAGATTAACAATGTTCGTGGAACAATCAAAGATGAAAAGGTATGTGTGACTTTTAAAAAACCTGAAGGTGACTTCAAGGTTTATGTGGACGGAAAGGAACTTTCGTCGTCCGAATATAAAGTAAGTGGTTCTAAAATCGAGATTACAAGAGATTTTAGAGCATGCAAGATTGAAATCAGATAATCGGAGGTAAAAATATGAAAAAATTTGCAGTTGTTTTATTTTTAATCGTTTCTATGTTGACACTGTCATTGTCGGCATGCGCACGTGGTGGAGATGACGTTAATGATGGAAATGATTACGATGATAAAGTTGTTACCATAGTGGTTGGTATAAAGGCAGATTCTACTGAAAAAGCATATCTTAGTGCGTTTTCAAAGGCGTTTAATCGTTTTGACAAATCTATTAAAATATCAGTTCAGACGTTTAGCCATCAATGGACATGCCCCCCAGACGTTTGCCGATTATCAGCAGGCTATGAATAATTACATTGCTACTGACAGTATGCCGGATATCGTTTGGTGTACGGGTGACTATCATGCCCCTTATTCAAGTACAGGACATTATGAAGACCTTACGCCTTATTTTGAACGTGACGGAATTGATTTTTCCAAGTATTATAAGACAAGTATCGATTCGGCACGTTTGACTATCGATCCAAAAGCAGAAAATTATAAGTCTGTATGGTTTATGCCAAGAGATTATAACAGGTTGACCATCATGTACAATAAAGACATTTTCGACAAAGCAAAAATGGAATATCCTACTAATGATTGGACATGGGAAGATTTTCTTGCAACTTGCAGAACTTTGCGTGAAAAAATGAACAATAACGAAAATGGTCTTAGCAAGTTCATGTATCCTGCTGATTTGCTTTTGAGTGATAATGTCGGGATGTTTACAGCACTTACTACAGAAGGCGGAAGTATTGTTGATGAAAAAGGTGATTCTAACATAAATGCAACGGAAACTCAGCTTGCTTATGAGGCACTTCGTGGCTACGTTAGTGAAGGACTTTTCCTTAATCCTACAACAAGTGCAAGCGTGTCTTTTGCACGTAATACTATTGCTATGAATGCATGTGTTCGCCCTGTAATTCCCGGTTATATAAACGATGTTAATCTTGATTTTGTATCTTATCCGCTTAGCGATACTACAATGGTAGGCGCCGGTTGTTCCGGATATGCGATTGCATCAACAAGCAAACACAAAGAAGAAGCTTGGAAATTTATTAAATTTATCGGTTCAGAAGAAGGCCAGCGTGCATTTGCTACCACGGCCGGTTGTGTTCCTGTATTGAAAAGTGTTGCAGAAGATGCAAATTCCGCATGGCGTGGATTTACAGGAATAAAGGGAAACGAATTAAATCACGGAGCTTTCATTGCCGACAGTGATAGAGATTTGTATCTGAATGTATTTGATCGCAAAGATCCTCGTTTGTCATCTACACTTTTAAGATATATGCAGGATTGTTCTTATGCATGCATGCATAAAGATTTTAACGGTCGTGGCAGTATATCGGGAGCTACATCTTTTTATCAGAAAAAGATTAACGAAGAGAAGTTTTTCGGTTAAAGGCGGTGAATGCAATGCGAGCAACTTTACGTAAGAAAAGCTTGAATGGTGGGGCGTGGATCGGATTTGTTCTGATTGCGCCTTGCATGATCGGTATAATTATTTTTAACTTTATTCCGATGGCAATGTCACTTTTTTACAGCTTTTCTACTTACGATATAATTAACCCGCCTCGTAACTTTGGATTTCATAATTATGTGAATGTATTTACCAATGTTATATTGAGGGATAAATTTATGAAATCTTTGCTCCATACCGGAGAATATCTCATATTCAGTATTATAATCGGGTTGGTTTTATCTTTTCTGTTGGCGCTGTTCCTGAATCAGAAACTTAAAGGAATGTCAGTATACAGAGTTTTGTATTATCTGCCTAATTTGTTGCCACCGGTATGTTCGGCTATTGTATGGGCTGATATTACCGATCCTTTGTATGGACTGGGAAATTCTTTACTTAATTCTATGGGGCTTCCTTCGTACTCTTTTTATTCTGATCCGAGTACGGCAATGCCTACTTTCCTGATGCTGAGCCTTTGGGGGTTAGGTGGCGGTCTGATGCTTTGGATTGCACAATTTCAGAATATTCCCGACGCATTATATGAAGCAGCAGATATTGAAGGTGCGAATGCATTTAAAAAGTGTATTAAAATTACAATACCGATGAGCACACCGACTATATTCTATACATTAATTAACAGTATTATTGCGGGATTGCAGGTGTTCGGACCTTATCTGATCACAGGTGCAGGACCTGACGATTCACTCTTGTTTTTTGTAACGAATATATTTATTAATCACCGTGAGTTCAATATGGGACTTGCCTGCGCTCTCAGCTGGATGTTGTTCTTAGTAATTGCATTATTGACGTTCATATTGTTTCGCAAGAGCAAGTGGGTATTTTACGGAGAGGATATATAATGGATACAGTAAATTATCGCAGACACAAGGTGTATAACATACGTAAAACCGTAATTGTTGTTTTGCGTCATTGCATTATCAGCCTGCTTGCGTTGTTTTTCCTTCTTCCGATTATTGTGCTTTTGACTCGTTCGGTAATGAGTCCTGATGATATTTATCAGGTTCCTACTCTTCTGTTTCCGACGAAACTGGATTTTTCCGGTTATACGAAGGCTTTTGATGATCAGATTCTGAGTTATTTATGGAACACGATAATCGTAGTAGGGGTAAATACGGTATTCGTACCGTTGACCTGCCTGATGTGCGGTTATGGATTTACAAAAGTGCGTTTTCCCGGTCGTGGAATCTGTTTTTCATTGTTATTAAGCACAATCATGATTCCCGGGATCGCTATGCAAATTCCGCTTTATATCGTTTACTATCATCTTGGCCTTACTAATTCGCTGTGGCCACTGATGATTACGGCATTTTTTGGTGGTGGCGCAATGAGTATCTTTTTCATGCGTCAGTATTTAAAGGGCATTCCGGATTCTATTCTGGAAGCAGCACGTGTGGACGGAGCTAATGCATTTATTATTATGTTCAAGATTATGCTTCCGTTAGCACGTCCGGTGGTAGTACTTACGGCAGTCAATGTTTTTATCGGACAATATAATGACTATGGTACTCCGCTTATATATATATGGAATGAGAAATATTATACTCTTTCAGTAGGGTTATATTACAAGTATCTGGCACCCGGTGCGCAAAGCATAGATGCAAATGTGCAATATGCCGCCGGCGTCATGGTAATGCTCCCATTGGTTGTAATATTTGCTTTTTTCCAAAAACAGCTTATTAATGGTATTGTTACCAGTGGAATGAAATTATAGGATGGAAGGCTATTAATATGAATGACAGTAAGTGGATCGGTTTTTACACGGATCCATCCTACGATGAAAGTGTGAGTGATCGTAAATTCGGTGCTCCGGCAATGTATGTTTATAAAAAATTTGATATTTGGAAAGCTGTGCGTCGTGCTACGTTGGAATGTAGTGCTTTGGGTGTTTATGTGGCATATGTAAACGGCAATGCAGTGGAGAGTTTCCTTGAACCGGGCTTTACTGATTATAACAAAAGAATTTACAGCCGTAAATTTGATGTTACATCATTGCTTATAGGTGGTAAAAACGCTTTTGGTGCGTGTGTCGGAGATGGTTGGTACACAGGCAATGTAGCTATGGTGCGCAGACAGCGTTTTGGGAAATATCCTCTTCGCTTTGCGGCTAGATTGGAAATCGAATATCGTGACGGAGAAGTACAGGTAATAGGAACAGACGAGAGCTGGAGTGGAACTACGGGTGCGGTGCGTGAAAATGATATTCTCAACGGTGAGAAACGTGATTTTCGCTTGGCACACAACAACATTTTTACAGCAAATTATCCTGATTGTGGTAAGGTAGAACAAACAGAATATCCGGTTTTACCACAGCCAAGTGATTTTGAACCTGTTGAACTTTGTGAAAAATTTAAGCCTACTTATATTAAACGTAGCGAAAGAGATGCTCTTGTTGATTTCGGACAGAATATGGCAGGTGTTTTACACCTCAGGGTAAAGGGAAAAGCAGGAACTTGTGTGACATTACGTCACGGTGAGATGCTTGATAATGATGGCAATCTTTATACGGAAAATCTGCGTTCTGCTTTAAGTACGGATACTCTGATTTTAAGTGGTGGGGAAGATGATTTTGTCCCTATGTTTACTTATCATGGTTTCCGTTATGCACAGATCAGCTCAGATGAACCTGTGGAGATTCTCTCTCTTGAAGCGCAAGCCGTTCACAACAAACTGAAAACGACAGGAGAATTTACCTGTTCATCAGCTTTGATAAATCGCATTTTTAAAAATGTTTGTTGGAGTATGAATTCAAATTTTGTATCTATACCAACTGATTGCCCACAGCGAGATGAACGTTTAGGATGGTTGGCAGACGCGCATCTTTTTGCTCGTACGGCCATGTATAATAGAGACTGCGAAAAATTTTACAGAAGATATTTGCGTGACGTATCGGATGCGGCAACGGAAGAAGGCGTTACCGATTATGCGCCATATGTGAATATTTTCGGAAGAAACAACGGCGGATGGGCCGATGGCGCCGTGATATTGCCATACTTCCATTACCGTATGTATGGAAATAAAGATATTATATATGACAATCTTGAGCTTATGCAAAAACACATACATGCGTCTTCACGCACTGCAAAGGACGGTATACGTGAACAGAGCGTTTATGGCGATTGGCTTAATATCGGTGCAGATACGCCTTTGGATGTATTCTGTACAGCATATTATTATTATAGTCTTAGTTTGTATTTGTATCTTCTGAATGAAATCGGTAAAAATGATACAGAAGCAGGGTTGGAAAAAGAAAAGACATATAAAGCTTTTCGAAGCAATTTTATCGACAAAGATGGCAGGGTTAAAGGTGATACCCAGACAGCATACGTTTTGTCATATGCTTTTGGATTGTTAGAAAAAGATCCGGCAGCAAAACATTTGCGTCGCAAGTTCGAGGAAAGCGGAATGTTGCTGACCACAGGATTTAACGGTGGAAGATATCTATTACCTGTTCTTTCGGAACTTGGGTTAGATGATATAGCGTATGCGCTTATTTTTAACGAAAAATATCCCGGTTGGGGTTACAGTATATCAAATGGTGCCACGACAATATGGGAACGTTGGAACAGCTATACAAAAGAAACCGGTTTTGGCGATGCCGGCATGAATTCTTTCAACCATTACGTGTTCGGCAGTTGTGTGGAATGGATGTATCGTTATGTATTAGGCATACGTGAAGGGAAACCCGGTTTTTCGGAAATTGTCATTGCTCCGAGATTTGATCCGTGTGCAAGGCTTACGTCTGCGGAAGGACAATATAATTCACATGTAGGATGTATCAAAGTAAACTGGGAATTAGTTAAAGGAAAGTATGTTTTCAGAGTACAATGTCCTTTGAAAACACCGGTACGTTTTGATTTTGGCAAGGCAGAGTCCAAGCTTGTTTCAAAAAAAGGCGGAGAATATCTTTTTCATATCAATGTTTCATGCAATGCCTAATTTGTGTCGGAACAGTATTGAATAGGAATAAAACGTATTAACGTTTTAAATAAAAAATTTTCTGGAGGGAAATTATGAAGAACAAACTTTTACTTTTATTTTTAACCGTAATCATGGCTACTTGTTTTGTTTGCGGTTTGACATCCGTTGCTTTTGCTGCGGAAAACAACTGTGGTTGCACTATAGCTACAGCACGAGATGATGGCGAAGGCGAATATCGTATTCACCTTTTAGGCGAGGGAATCACAGATGGTTCTTTCGACGATACAAAAATAAAAATTAACGATAAAACGTTAAAGATATGGAAAGATGAAGGAAAGATAACAGAGGTTTACAGCAACAAAGAAGCAGGTGCAAATCTGGTTCGTATCGACCTTCCAAATTATGCGGCAGGTATACTTAAACTTGATGGCACGGATACAGTTACTTTGCTTGATGGCTTTAAGGTTGGAGCAAGCGGTGCTGCTCAGACCGGCGAATATGTACAGACTCTTTCAGAAATGAAGGTTCCTTCTGTAGAATATGGTTTTGCAGAAGGTGTTGAAATTGCTGATGATGTGATTACAGCAAAGAATGGTACTCTTGAATTTACTCCTGTATTCACCGCAGGTGTCGGAGAGTCTTTACAGAAAATATCTGTAAAGCTCAACGATGTGGCACTCAAAGCAGATGAGAATGGAAAATATGTTGCTAAGTTTGGCTTCGGTACAAATAAATTGGTTTTTCATGCGGAAAATGTCGCTGCACCGAATGCATTTGTAGAAAAGACTGTTACAATTAAATATTCTGATCCTGTAGTTGAAGGCCCTGTATATGTAAGCGTTGCAAACTTTAAGAGAAATGTGGAAGGCAGACCTTCTTTTAAGGATCGGATGAGCATTCGTTTTTCAAATGTTATATCTACTGAAGATCAGGCAAAACTAACCCTTTCAATCAATGGAAAGGATCTCACGGCTTTAGGTTCAAATGTTTCTGTATCATGGACAGCTGACGGCCGTCAGGCAGATGTCAAAACATTGTTTTTCCAGGAAGGAACTAAAGCTCAGACAGAAATTTATAAATATGACGGAACAGACGAAATTGTTGTTGGTGGAGTTACTGCTGAAGCAAATACATTGAAGATGACTTCAGATGGTCAGGTTTATAATGTAACAAGAAATGAAGAGGCTCCTGCATATAAAGGCGATGGATATATTACCGTTAAAGAAATTTCAGTAGCACGTGATCACGAAGGAGCGCATAAAGATGCCATTCATATTTTCTTTAATGAAAATGTTGACATAAAGGGAGCAGCTCATATTAGTGAAGGCGTATTGTTGTTTAATACCGGCACAATTTTAATTAACGGACATAATTTACAGGCGTTCTGGGATGGAAATCATAGTACTACAGCTTATTGGTTAAATTCTGCTAATCCATATATCCGTATTGATGTATTTTATGATGGACTTTCTTCTGAAATGTGGAACCGCAATGGTGAAAATACAATCACTATGGATGCTAGTTTTATTACAATGACTGATATTGGCCTTGGCAAAGGATTTGGCGATTATACCTATGATGCAGCTGATGGCGTAACTTATGCTCCCGGTGAAAAGCCGGAAGACGTTGCACTTACTCTTGGTGAAATGCAGATTTTGAAAGAAATAGAAGCCGGTAACGATTGGATTAAATTCTGTTTTGAACAAGACGTTTTTGAGGAAATGAAGTTGAACATACAGTCTAATGCTAAGATTATTGATAACATTATGTTCAATGGTAAGACTCTTACAGAACTCAAAGCTGAACTTGCAAAATGTGAAATTCATGCAGGTGTAGAGGGTCCTAACGTATTGCGTATGACAATTTCTTCAGCAAACGATCATGCAGATCTTAAAAAGTTATTAAAAATGGATGGTACAGATGAAGTTGTACTTAAAACAGGACTTGGTTTGAACAAATATCAGTGTGTTAAAGAAGATTTAACGGTTTCCGGACTTAATGACGTTGCTGCCCCTGTTATTACTGTTGAAAGACCTGACAAGCCGGTTAATGAAGCGCAGTATGAGATTAAATTCAGTGTTGCTGATGATTCAGAATATGATGTAGTTGTTAAATCGGGAGATACGGTTATTGAACCTATTGAAGGCAAATATATTGTTACATTGGTTAATGGTGTAAATAATATTACAGTTACTGCTAAAGACAAATCAATATTTGCAAACAGCTCAACAGAAACATTTAAAGTTAAATATGAAGCAATACCGGAAATCAGCATCAGCGGAATTACAGATGGTACTACTGTTAAAACAGCAGACCAGAAGATGGCTGTTTCAGTGGATATTGGCGAAATTACTTCTGTAAAACTCGGTGAAAAAGTTTTGACGGCAGGTGCAGATGGTAAATATGCACTTGCACTTGCAGAAGGTGAAAATACTATTGTTATTGAAGCAAAGAATGGTGAAACAACAGGTACTTTAAGTATAAAAGTTACATTGGATACAACAGCACCGGAAATTGTTCTTTCTGCCAAGGAAGAGACTGTTGCTTCTGTTGAATACACCTTTACAGTTAAGGCTGAAGATGCAGAAACAATTGTAGTTAAAGTAAACGGAGAGGCAGTTACAGCAGGCGACAATGGTTATACGGTTACATTGAAAGAAGGCGAAAATAAGATTACTGTTACTGCAACAGATGCTGCGGGAAACATCAGTTCTGAATCTGTAACAGTTACTTATACACCTGCCGGTGGAAATACAGGTAGTGGTAATCAGAGTAAAGGTTGTGGCGGAAACTTTGCAACCGACTCTTTGATTATAGCTATCGGACTTATTGCTTGTGCAGCTTTTGTACTTCGCAGAAAGGTCAGATAAAATAAAAATATATGCCCGCAGAAAACTGCGGGCAAAATATAAGCGCCACATTAAGTGACGCTAAGAATAATTTGTTAATAATTCAGGAATCGGGGGTCATGTTTTTGCGATAAGCGCTAGGTGTGATCCCCGTATATTTCTTGAACTGATTAATAAAATTAGATTGACTGTCGTATCCGACAAGGGATGATATTTGCAAAACTGTGAGATCGGGATTGGTTAAAAGTCTACATGCGTGTTGCATCTTAATGCGGGAAAAGACATCTATTATTCGTTCACCTGTATATTTTTTAAATAGTCTGCAAAGATGACCGTGTGAAAAGTTAGATTCTTTAACTACATCGTCCAGGCTTCCGCCGATTAATTCAGTGCTGTGCATTTTCTGGATAAGTTCATTCAGCCATACAGGATATTTGCCTTGGTCGAAATACATTTTTTCGATTACCAGTCCTAAAAGTTCACATACAAGCGAGCGATACAGCATTTCAAAGTTTTGCTTTTGATCTTCGTTATACATTTCCAGCAGATTGAGTTTGGATTCAAGGTTGGTGCGCTGTGCAGTAGTAAGATTAATCACAACCGGATAATTAGGTTTAAGAAGGTAGTCGATTATTTCTTTACTACCTATGTATTCGGCAGCTTGACTAAGTACGTCGCTTTTTATATAAAGATCCCTGTGTTCATAGGGTATTCCGCTACCTTCGGGGAAAAGGCTGTTAGGAAGAACGCCGTCCAGTATGTAGTAGTGAAAATCTGTGGGACGGATAAAGGCGAGCTGTCCTGCAGTAAGATCTTTTTCGATCCCATTGCAATGATGATGGGCAGTACCTTTGGCAAGTAGTACAAATTCCCAAAAAGAGTGGACATGTTTTTCGGCGCATTGCCAGTGAATACGGTGGGTATATTCATTTCTCCAATCGTAACAAATGGGTTGCGGCATAAAAAATACTCCATTTTTTTCTTTTATTATATCATGAAATTAATGCTTTGTAAAGAAGGTAATAAAAATAATGAAAAATGCAGGAAAACTTTTTTCTCTGGCTTTAGGGTTAGCTTCTTTGTTAAATATTTTTTCTCGACTATCGTTTGCGCAGGCGAGTGATAAGGAAACAACTATGAATGTTGCGCCATCGGTTGTTGCGGAAATATCATCTTATGAACAGCTTAATGTTACTTTGGATAGGGCGGATGTTATTATTTTTTCGGTGAATGAAGAAGGAAATGTGCGTTTATCCGATAAACAATCTTATTCAATAAAAGAATTGTATGAGCGTTGTGGCGATGTTGTTCCTGCAGTTCGTGTGCAGACGCAGGCAGAAGCCGATGCGCTTTCTGCTTTTCTGATTGAGAGTGGCGCAGAAGACTTTTTTGTTCTTTCCGATTCAGCACAGATGATTGGCGACGTACGTTCAAAGTATTCTGTAGTGCGTGGTATTTATGATGCAAGCAATCAAAAGTTGTCGGGAAAAGATGCAGGATTTACGTTGGCAGGCGAAGCTTGTTCGGCGCAGGCACAGGTTGTCCTGTTAGAAGATAATGTTTCTCGCAGTGTGGTAGAACAGATACAGGCACGTTCTATGCTTGTCTGGGTTAGTACAGATACTTCTGTGGAAAACATATGGATGGCCGCTACGAGTGGTTGTTTTGGAATTGTCAATAGCGATCCTTCCGTTACAAAACAGGTTTTATCTGACATGGATGAAGATACTCTCATTCGTCCTGTTTACATTGCCGGACACAGGGGCTATCCTAAAAAATTTAACGAAAATTCTGTGGAAGGAGTGGAAGGTGCTTTTAAGGTTGGAGCCACGCATGCAGAGATAGATCTTCGTTTGACAGCAGACGGGCATATCGTCATAATGCATGATGCTACCATAGATCGTATTACAAATGGTACGGGTAATGTTTCACAGATGAAATTGGAAGAGATTCGTAAATATAAAATAGTAGACAATGTAATGCTTGCGGAACAATCAGAGATTCCTACATTGGATGATATGCTTGAAATACTTGAAAAAGAGGAATTTTCTGATAAACTTATGATTTTGGAAATCAAAGATAACAGTCCGGAAAT
>ENA-ORRN01001199-ORRN01001199.1-human-gut-metagenome-genome-assembly--contig:-NODE-1199-length-18574-cov-3.206599_pt1 | contig 18574 bp, 15 predicted proteins | sample MGYA00242174_ERZ509132 | MGnify/ENA primary metagenome ERZ509132 (study PRJEB26280, sample SAMEA2338671) | human gut metagenome | biome: human gut; feature: human-associated habitat; material: faeces... | reverse complement strand
CACAGCGCAAGACCGTGGTTCAAACGCAATCACCTGTGGCTAGTCGTTTTTAACGTGAACGTCGAGCTGATTGAAGGGAATTTCGATTCCGTTTTCGTCGAAGGCTTTTTTGACGTTTTCGGTCATGTTGAAATAAACCGTCCAGTAGTCTGCGTTTTTGCACCAGAATTTCGCGGCGATAACTATCGCGCTGTCCCCGTGGGAGTTCATTCTTACAAGACAATCCGGGTCTTTTAAAATAAGTTCGTCTTTTGCCGCTACGTCGAGAATGATTTGGCGAGCCTTAGCAAAATCGTCGGAATAAGCTATGGAGAAAGACAAATCGACTCTTCTTAAATCCTTTTCGGAATAGTTTACGACCTCGCTCGTCGAAAGTTTGCCGTTCGGCAGATAAACGACCTTGTTGTCGGGTGTTCTTATCTTTGTGTTGCAGATGAAAATATCTTCAACCGTTCCCGAATATCCGCACGATTCTATATAATCGTCCACCTTAAACGGTCTTGTAACCAGAAGCAGAACTCCGCCCGCGAAATTCGAGAGCGCGCCGTTCACAGCCAAGCCGACGCCCACGCCGAGGGAGGCGACAAGCGCGCTGATTCCGCTCGTGTCCAGACCGAGGTAACCGATAAGCGCGATCACGACGAGTATTTTCAATATTATTTTGAATATGTAAGACAAGGTGCGGTAAAGCGTCTTGTCAACTTTCCCCGTCGCTTCAAGCTTTTTTTCGCGGCTTGCGATGCCTTTTGCAATTCTGTTGATAATTGCAAAAGATACGATAAGAATAACTATCGCGATGACTATTTTAATGCCCGTAGTCGTTGCCCAGTTCTGAATTGTTTGCCAAAATTGTTCCCAGGTCATAATAAATATCTCCTTTTGATTTTGTTGATTCCGTAAGTTTAAAAATTTGCATCAGATACGATAAATCGTGCTATAAGTCGATTATCGCGGATAAATCAATCTGATAAATTCCAATCGATCGGTTCTTCTCCGACCGATTTCAGATATTCGTTGGTCTTTGAAAAGGGTCTGCTTCCGAAAAATCCGTTATAACACGAAAGCGGACTCGGGTGCGCGCTCTCGACGATGAAATGCCTGCTCGTATCGATAAGCGGTTTTTTTGCTCTTGCGTTTCCTCCCCATAATATGAATACCACGGGTTCACTGCGCGCCGAAACTCTTCGGATAACTTCGTCGGTAAAATCCGTCCACCCGCATTTAGCGTGTGAGTTTGCCGCTCCGCGCCTTACCGTAAGAGTGGTGTTCAGAAGCAAAACGCCTTGTTTTGCCCATTTCGTAAGGTCGCCGCTTTCCGCAGGCGGAATCCCGAGGTCGGCTTGCAGCTCTTTATAGATGTTTACAAGCGACGGCGGAAGCTTGGTTCCGCTTAAAACGGAAAAACAAAGCCCGTGCGCCTGCCCCGGTTCGTGGTACGGGTCCTGACCGAGAATTACGGCTTTAATCGACTTATAGGGCGTCATTTTAAAAGCGTTGAATATGTCGTACATGGACGGATAAACCGTGTGGCGCGAGTATTCTTCCTTTAAAAAATCCCTGATTTTTTTATAATTCTCGCTCTCGAACAGGTCTTTTAATACCTCGTCCCAGTCGTTGCCGATATTAACCATAGAACCCCTCCCGATTCCTTTTAGAACATTGTAACACGTTTTATCGAAAAAGTAAAATTTTTTGTGTTTATATATTTTGACTTTTTTTCAGGAATATTATATAATGTATTTGTTTTTTTAACAGGATACGTTTTTTCGGGGCGACGGCCGGCGGCAATCGGCGGAAAATCCCCGAGCGGGAGAGAGAAAAACATGGATTATAAAATTATTTACGAAAACTGGATATCAAGCGAATATCTATGCCCCGAAGGCGTTGCGGAGCTGAAGAAAATCGCCGACGACGAAAACGCGATTAAAGACGCGTTCGGCGCGGAACTCGAATTCGGCACGGCGGGCATGCGCGGAATAATCGGTTACGGAACAAACCGCATGAACGTTTACACCGTGCGCAGAGCGACCAAAGGTCTGGCGGATTTTATAAAATCCAAAGGCAAAGCCGCCATGCAAAGAGGCGTTGCCATATCGTATGACACGAGAAACAAATCCGAGCTTTTTGCGAGAGCCGCGGCGGGCGTATTATTATATAACGATATAAAGGTTTACGTTTACCCCGAACCGAGACCCGTCCCGATGCTTTCATATGCGGTGAGAAATCTCGACGCATTTGCGGGAATCATGATCACCGCAAGCCACAACCCGAAGGAATATAACGGCTATAAAGTTTACGGCGAGGACGGCGCGCAGATGTCGCCCGAAGATACGGCGGAAGTGGTAAAATACATTTCGGATATTACCGATTATCTGTCCGTAAAGGAAACTACGATAGACGCGATCAAGTCGAAAAACAATCCGCAAAGCCTCGTGGTTATAGGCAAAAGCTTTCAAAGCAGATACTACGACGAACTTGTCAGGCTTTCGCTTTCCAAAAAAGCGGTAAGAAAGGTAAGAAAGCATATAAAAATCGTTTACACCCCCGTCCACGGCAGCGGGTATGTTCCCGTTATGACAATTCTTAAAAAAATCGGGATCAAGCCTGTCGTTGTTGAAGAGCAGGTCGCTCCCGACGGGAATTTCCCGACCGTTGTCGTTCCTAACCCCGAGTTTAAAGAAACTTTGTCGATGGGTATCGCTCTTGCCGACAAAGTCAATGCGGACGTGGTGTTCGGCACCGACCCCGATTGTGACCGTCTCGGCGTTGCGATAAGAAACAACGAGGGCGAATTTGAAACTCTTACGGGAAATCAGACGGGTATTCTTCTTCTCGACTACATTCTTCAACGTTTAAAAGCGGAGGATAAATTGCCCGCAAACGGAGTCGTTGTCAAGAGTTTTGTTTCAACGGGTATGGCTAAGCTTATCTGCAACGGCTATAACGTCGAACTTGTCGAAACGCCCGTAGGTTTTAAATTTATAGGCGAAAAAATCAAAGAGTATGAGAAAACGGGTGAAAAAACCTTCCTTTTCGGATTCGAAGAGAGTTGCGGATATCTTCGCGGTACTCATGCGCGCGATAAGGACGCCGTGGTTGCGAGCATGCTCTTTGCCGAAATGGCGTGTTATTATCGGTTTATAGGCAAGAGCGTCTATAAACGTCTTTGCGAAATTTACGATAAGTACGGTTACGTTCTCGATTACACCGACAGCATAAAGTATTCCGGTCTCGACGCGATGAAAGAGATGAACGCCGCCGTAGAAAAAATGCGTCTGAAAGATATTACGAATATAGGCATATTCTCGGTTTGCGGCGTGCGCGATTACCTTTCGGGAGTGCGCAAATCGTCGGAGGGTGAAACTGCTCTCGACATAAAAGGCGTAAATTGCGTTTATTACGAACTTCTGAGCGGCGGATTCATTTGCCTTCGCCCGAGCGGAACCGAACCGAAACTTAAAATTTATTATTCGATAAAGAGTAAAGACAAGGCTTTGGCGGAAAAACAACTCGAAGAAATCAAATCCGATTTCATGAAGCTCCTCGCCGAATAATAATGGCATTTTTAATTGCTTCGGTGTATAATGTTTCTCGGCGGCGTTTGTTTTTTCATCCGAAATGCCGCAGCGTTCAGTATACTTTTTATTGTTTTGTAAAAGCCGAGGGCGGGCTGAAAATTGCCGAAGTTTTTTCAATGCCGAAAATTTTGTTTGACAATAAAAATATAATGTGCTACAATACTCGCGACGATAGGGAGTAGTAGGCGAACGAGCGGGCGGAACAAACCGATTATTCGCGACAAGTCGACACCTCGTTTGAATTTCCGAAAAGAAAACTTAAAATATTTCGGCTTTAAAAAAGAAATTCAATCCGGCTTGTTTTAAATTACGAGACTTGAGTGTAACAAATTATTGCTATGCGACGGTTTCTATATATTTTGTTTTTAACCTCGCATTGCAATGCGAGGTTTTTATTATGTGGAACTTTTTGTTCTTCCTTAACGGCGCGCTGCTTGGCGTAGGGCTTGCGATGGACGCGTTTTCGGTGTCGCTTGCAAACGGGCTGGCAGAGCCTGAGATGAAGCGCGGAAAGCATGTGCTTATCCCCTTGACGTTCGCGCTGTTTCAGTTTCTGATGCCTATGCTCGGCTGGGTGTGCGTTCATTTCGCGGCGGAGAGGTTTAAGGTTTTTGAAAGGGCTATACCTTACATAGCTTTGGCGCTTCTTCTTCTCATCGGCGGGAAAATGCTCGTTGAGGGGATAAAAAACCGCAACGGCGAAGAGCCTGCCTCTAAAGTTACGCTTTGGCAATTGTTCGTACAGGGTATCGCAACTTCTATCGACGCGCTTTCCGTCGGATTTACCATTGCGGAATACGACGCGGCTCACGCGTTGGTCGCGTCTGCGGTGATTGCCGCAGTTACATTCGGAATCTGCTTTGCGGGGCTTTTCATCGGAAGAAAATTCGGAACGAAACTTGCGGGAAAAGCGACGATTGTCGGCGGGGCGATTCTTATAATTATAGGTCTTGAAATATTTATCAAAGGAATATTATAAAATGGAAAAACTGAAAAACTTTGAAACTTTGTCATGCGAGCAGGTTGTAGACAGGCTCGGGACAAACCCGAAAACCGGGCTTAGCGAAGAAGAAGCCGGGAAACGTCTCGAAAAATTCGGTAAAAACAAACTTGCCGAAAAACCGAAAGACCCGTGGTATAAAATCTTTTTCGCGCAGTTTAACGACGCGATGATTTTCGTGCTTTTCGCCGCGATTTTAGTTACGGCGGGAATCTCGATTTACGAAACCGTGAAATGTATCCGCGCGGGCGACGCGTTCAACTTCTTTAAAGTAGGCGATTGGCCGGACGTTATCATTATCCTTTGCGTCGTAATCATCAACGCGGTACTCGGCACCGTGCAGGAGATAAAAGCACAATCGTCTCTGGACGCGCTCAAAAAGCTTTCAAGCCCCGAAGCGACGGTTATCCGTGACGGAAAACGCCGCAAAATCAAATCCGAAGACCTTGTTTACGGCGATATCGTAGTTCTGGAAGAGGGCGACACCGTCTGCGCCGATTTAAGACTTTTAGAATCGTATAACTTAAAAGCCAACGAGTCGAGCCTTACGGGCGAATCTACTCAGGTCGAAAAAACGGCTTCGGTAACTCTTTCCGAGCCTGTCGGCGTTGCGGACAGAGTAAATTGCGTATATATGTCCACACCCGTTACTTACGGCAGAGGCTTGGGCGTTGTCTGTGCGGTGGGTATGGATACCGAAATCGGTAAAATCGCTTCCGCGCTCGACGAAGCGGAAGAAGAGCTTACCCCCCTTCAGAAAGTTCTCGCAAAACTTTCAAAATCGCTCGGGCTTATCACTCTCGCGGTCGTTATAGCCGTGTTTATCGCCGATTTGGTGTGGATTTTCATCGACGGCAGAGGCGGAGAAATCGAAGCTTACATAGAAACGGTGCTTTCGTCCATTTCGCTTGCCGTTGCGGCTATCCCCGAGGGGCTTCCCGCCGTCGTTACGATCGTTCTTGCAATCGGCGTGCAGAAAATGGTTAAAGCAAACACCATAGTAAGAAAATTACCGTCCGTCGAAACTCTCGGCGCGGTTTCGGTTGTCTGCTCGGATAAAACGGGTACGCTCACGCAGAACAAAATGACTGTCGTCGAAGCTTATGCCGACGGAAAAATAATCGACAGAAAGGATTTCGCGTCCGCCGACATGCCGCAGCTTAAGCTGCTTGCCGAAGGAATGTGCCTTTGCTCGAACGCAACCGTCGAAGAGGGCGTTTACGGCGATCCGACGGAAATCGCGCTCGTAAACTTCGCGATGGAACTCGGGATGAAAAAATCCGAACTCGAATCCGCTTCTCCGCGCGTTGACGAACTTCCGTTTGACAGCGACAGAAAGATGATGACCACCGTTCATGCCCGCGAAGGCAAGAAAATCGGGTTCACCAAGGGTGCGCTCGATTCCATTCTGAAGCATACTACAAATATTATGGAAAACGGCGCAGTTCGCCCGATAACGGACGGCGATATTGCGGAAATTTACGCTAAAAACTCTTATTTTTCCGATAAGGCTCTTAGAGTTCTCGCGCTCGCGATGAAAGAAACGGAAGCTCCCGACGAGGAAGGATTGACGTTTATAGGTCTCGTCGCGATGGTAGACCCCGCCCGTCCCGAAGCGAAAGGCGCGGTTGAAAAGTTCAAAAGAGCGGGAATCGTAACCGTAATGATTACGGGCGACCATAAAGACACTGCGTTCGCGATTGCCAAAGATCTCGGAATCTGCACCGAAAAATCTCAGTGCAGAACGGGCGCGGAAGTGGACGCGATGACGGATGAAGAACTTAAAAAAGCTTGCGAAATTGTTCGCGTATTCGCGAGGGTTTCGCCCGAAAACAAAGTTCGTATAGTCAAGGCGTTCAAAGCCAACGGCAATATTTGCGCCATGACGGGCGACGGCGTAAACGACGCGCCGAGCTTAAAGGCGGCGGATATCGGAATAGCCATGGGTATCACGGGTACGGACGTTGCCAAAGGCGCGGCGGACATGGTGCTTACCGACGATAACTTCGCTTCTATCGAAAAAGCCGTCGAAGAGGGCAGAGGAATCTTCGCAAACATCAAAAAGACAATTCTTTTCCTTATTTCGAGCAATATCGCCGAAGTGCTTGCGATGTTCCTTATTATATGTATAGGTCTTCCCGCGCCGCTTATCGCGATTCATCTTCTCTGGATAAACCTCATAACGGACAGTCTTCCCGCAATCGCGCTCGGAATGGACAAAACGCCTTCCGACATCTTAGACGAAAAGCCGCGCGACCCCAACGAAAGCGTTTTCGCGCACGGCGGAATGGCTCTTATGCTCGTAAGAGGAGCTATTCTCACCGTTTCCGTACTTCTTGCATATTTCTCGGCGGCATGGATTCACGGGGTTTACGGATTGTCCGCGATAAAAGATTTGTACATATCGGACGCCGAAATACTTCATCAGGCGCAGACTATGGCGTTTACGACGCTTGCGTTCGGCGAACTTTTCCACATGTTCGGAATGCGCAGTTCCAACAAATCGTCCCTTTCCGTTTTCAAAAGCGGAAACTACATGATGGGCATAGCGTTTGCGTTCGGCGTGATTTTACAGCTTGCGGTTATAGAAATTCCCGCGGCGAGAATGGTTTTCACCACGGCGAACTTAAGCGGATTCGAATGGCTCGTAACGGCTGTTTGTTCGCTCGCGCCGCTCATCTGGCATGAAGCAGTGGTAATAATAAAAAAGCTCCGCAAAACAAAGAAATCTTAAATTTGAATAGTTTTCTAGCTTGGCATTTGAAGTGATGATGCTGAAAGCCTTCCCACTCGGCGGAGAAGATTTAAGTTCCGACATAAATTGGGAGAAGGTGGCGGCGCAGCCGACGAATGAGGGGCGCAAGTAGACTAAAAATAAGAGCGGACAGTTATATATAATCTAACATAAAAATATTAAATCAATATATGAAAACCGGGCTATAAGTCGATGATTTCAAGTTTTTATTAACAATTAGATAAATTATGCGCGGCGGGGCTTTTGCCCCGCCGCGCATATCTTTTATATTGGTGTTGCCCTTTTGCGATAGTGCCGCGCATATCTTTTATATCGTTGCTCTTTTGCGATTATGCCGCGCGTATATTTTATATCGTTGCCCTTTTATGATTGTGCCGCGCGTATATTTTATGTTTGCGTTGAGCGTGCGTTTTATGGCGGCTGCACGCTTTAAAGCGAGTTCGGTCGGGGTTTTAATCGGACAGAGAATGAGGTTTTAATTCGGTAAAGAAAAGAATAAAAAATGTTCTTTCAAACCGATTATCGGCAAGCGGGCTTTGACTTTTTGCGGGTTAAATGTTATAATTATAAAAAACCGACAGCAACTTGTCGGAAAACCACAAAACGAGAGTAAACGGAAGATGAAAGTGATTTTTTTGGGAGACAGCATTACAGAGGGCGTGGGCGCGTCGGGGGAAGAGGCGAAATACGTAAATAAAGTGGCCGAGATCTGCGGAGTTGAGGTCAAAAATTTCGGGGTGTCGGGTACACGCATCGCAAGGCAGACCGAGCCTTCCGAATGGATTACGTCCGATTACGATTTTCAGATGAGAGCCGAAGTGATGAGTAAGGACGCGGACAAAGTTTTCGTTTTCGGCGGAACAAACGATTACGGTCACGGAGACGCGAAAATAGGCGAGGAGTTCGACGACACGCCTTACACCTTTCACGGCGCGTTGAACAGGCTTATAAAAAGGCTTACGGAACTTTACGGAAAAGACAAAATCTGTTTTATTCTGCCCCTCAGAAGGTTTGAAGAAGAGGATTTATACGGGCAGGGGAACAGAAAAGAACCTACGCTCAACTTAAAAGGTTACGTCGATATTATAAGAGCAAAATGCGAAAAGGCGGGGATAAATTATATCGATTTATATAAAAACGGAATCCCTAAGCCTGTAACCGACAAGGGCGACGAATACACCGCAGACGGCTTGCACCCTAACGACAAAGGTCATTTGTTCATAGCCGAAAAAATTAAAAACTATCTCGGGCTTTAAAAGTAACCGCAATCGGCGAAGACTTGCGGATTTTCGTTGACGGCAGAGCAATCTGATAACAGGACAATCCGACGGCAGAGCAATCGACATTTTTTCCCTTTAAAAGAGTTCTAAGCGGTAAAAAACCGTCATAAGATATACCAAAAGCAAAAATGAGGTATGTATATGAAAGACGGTATCGATTACGCAGAAATGCTCGGGCTTGAAGTGTCGTCATGCGACGTTACGATCAAGCCGAAAAAGAACAAAAAGAAAAAGGATATTATCAGCGACATTCTGAAAAAAGTCAATGCGCCGAAAGCTTCCGCAGCTTCCGCTTGCGACGGCGGGGAAGTCGGGGCGATTCCCGAAAAAACCAATCGCGCCGAAAAAAAGAAAGGCAAATTCAGCTTTGACATCGTATACGCCGAGGGTGTTGCGGCGTTTGTTTTAGTCGTTTCCATTCTTCTTACGAATATTTTTTGGGAAAACAGCGGCATAAACAGACTTTTCAAAAGGGCGTTCGGCGGCGCGGAAACTGCCGTTACGGATACGAGAGTAAACACGAATTTCAATGCAAAAGCACCGTCGGGCGAGCTTGAAGTCAAGCTTGAAAACGGCGTTATGGAATACAGCGGCAAAGGCTCGCTTTATCCCGTTTGCGACGGCAAAGTCGTTTCCGTCGTCGAGGAAGACGGCAAATACACCGTAACCGTAAAGCACAGCGACGTGTTCAAATCTGTGATTTCGGGCGTCGATTTCGTCTATGCCGATAAAGGCGACGAGGTTTTTAAGTACGTTCCCGTGTGTTTCGTAAACGACGGAACGGCAAAAGTTTATATGTATAATCAGGACGCGCTCATAACCGATTACGTCATCGAAGGCGGGTCTATCGTATGGGCAAACTGAAATTTAAAGTTCACCCCCTGTTTATAATTTTCGGAATATACTTTGCTTTCACGGGCAAAGTATTTTCTTTTATAAGTTACACTTTATGCGCGTGTATTCACGAACTCGGGCATTCGCTTGTAGCCGAAAAGTTGGGCTATAGGTTGAAAAACGTAACTTTAATGCCATACGGCGCGCTTGTTTCGGGCGATATGTCGGGTATGAGCTTAGCGGAAGAATGCCTTGTCGTTATCGCGGGGCCGCTCGTAAACTTTCTGCTCGGAATGCTCATTTTAGGCGTGTGGTGGGTGTTTCCCGAAACTTACCCTTATCTGGAACTTGCAGCCGAAGCGAATTTCGCGCTCGCCGCCGTAAATCTGATCCCCGCCTTTCCTCTCGACGGCGGCAGACTGCTTCTGTGCGGACTTTCAAAGATAATGACGAGGAGCAGAGCGGTGAAAATCGCTAAAATGATCGGATATGTCTTTTCCGTTGCGCTTACGGGCGTTTTTATCTATTCTTGCTTTTCATCCGTCAATTTTTCCGCCCTTATCTTCGCCGTATTTCTGTTTTTGGGAGCTTTGGATAAGTCGGCGGCGGATTCTTACGTTCGCATTTGCGACGAAATGTCCGTTTATAACGTAAAAAAGGCAAAAGAGATAAAAGAACTCGCCGTTCCCGAAACTCTCACGGTTAAGCAGACTTTTCGCCTGCTTACGGGCAATTGTCTGTACAGGCTTAACGTTTATTCTTCGGACGGGAAACTCAAAAAAGTAATCAACCCCGAGGACGTCTCCGATTATCTCACGGGGAAAAATATTAACGATAAAATAGCTTAAAATAAGGGCGGCATTTGCTTTTTAAAAAGCAAATGCCGCCCTATAAGTCGATTACCGTGCGTTTTTGTACGCAATCGGAAGTTATTCGTATATCCCGACGCTTGTTTCGCCGTCTGTTTCGGCGAGTTTTACGACGATTTTTTCCTTTAAGGAGGATGGGACGTTTTTGCCCACGAAATCGGCTCTTATCGGAAGTTCTCTGTGACCTCTGTCAACTAAAACCGCGAGTTTTATGCTGCTCGCTCTGCCTGCGGAAAACACCGCGTCGATAGCCGCTCTCGTAGTTCTGCCCGTAAATAATACGTCGTCAACGAGTATAACGTCCTTTCCTTCTACGTCCGATTTTTTAAGTGTGTCCGAAACCTCGATTTCCTTTTTGACGTCGTCGCGGTAGTGGGTAATGTCAAGCTCTAAAACGGGAACGCTTACGCCCGAGTTTTTGTTTAAGTTTTCGCTTATAATTTTCGCAAGCGGAACTCCGCGCGTTTTTATGCCTATAAGCACGGTGTTTTCGATGTCGGGCGAACGCTCGATTATTTCGTAAGAAAGTCTTGTCAAAGCCCTTTTAACGGCTATATCGTCAAAAAGCAGATTTTTGAGTTTCATTGTTTTGTCCTTATTTTTCGTTTGCATGCGCCTTATTTTCTTTTCCGCATGCCTGATTTTATGGTTTTTGAATAACGGTGTAATTATAACACTCTTTTCTTTCCGTGTCAATCGTTAAAATCCCGTCTTTCGGAGATTTGGAGCTAAAACGGTTGGGTTTTCTCTCAAATAAGCCGATTTTCTACAAAATAGTGCATAAATTTTCTTGTCGGACAATATATAATATAGAAGTGCCGTCATTAAGCCCCGCCGACGAATTTCGGCGGCAGACCGCGCTTTATGGGGTGGATATTATGGCGAACGAAAACAAAACAGCTCTTTTAAGACCCGTCGGCGAAAATACATCGCTAAATCCCGACGCGCGCGCCGTCGCGAGGATAAAGCGCATTGACGGACTGGTTACGGTAAGCCTTTCCGCATGCGGGCTGATTCCTCCGGGAAACGGGGATTACTATTATTTTTTAGAGGGAAACGTTCCGCCGTTTTTTCGGATGTTCGATTTGAGCTACGGCGAATTTTCGGTTCTCGACGAAAATAAAATCGGTGCGACGGCTATTGTCTTTGTAACCGAAAACGAGGCGTTTATCGACTTATACGGCACTTTTTCAAATAACGGAATGACAGAAAAGGAGGTGGCTGAATATGCGGAGACGTATTTTTTCGGCGATGAAATCGCGGCAGGAAAAGAGAGTTTTCACGGCGAGACGGAAGATAAAGGATCGGGACGAGAAAGCTCATACGACGACGAAATAATTGCGGACGAAAATTATTACGAGTTTTCGGACGTGGATATAAAAAATCTGAGGGTGAAAGATGATAACGGCGAAAAGAATGAAGATGCTGGAATTTTCGGCGAAACGCGCGGCAGCCGTGCGGAAAAAGGCGACGAGCATAGCGGCGATGAAAATGAAAAGAGAGAGGGCGGTTTTTTCTTTGAAAAAGTCGGGGCGGACGTAAACGAAATTTTCAAATCCAACCCGCGCGAGGAGGATCTGGAAAAAATGGTTTTCGCAAGTCGCTGGGCAAGGGTAACTTACACGGACGATAAATTTTACGTCGTCGGGGTTATTTACGATAACTCTTTGCCCGAATATATCTGTTACGGCGTGCCGGGAAATTACGGCGAAAAGCCCGAAAATTTCCGCGGGTTTTGTTCGTTTATACCGTTAAGCCCGTTCAGGCTTAAAAGCGACGGCTACTGGGTTATGTTTCAGAATGCCGCAAACGGAAAACGGCTGTAAACGGCGTAAAATTTATCCTTAAACAAAGCACTTAAAACCTTGTGTTTTTCTGTTAAGTATGGTATAATTTCGCCATGGTAAAACTTTGGTTCAAAATTATGCAGGACAACAAAATAGTTAAGCAGACGACTATTTCTCACGACGAAAAGTTCACGTATGCGGATTTCGGCGAATACATATCCGAGGGTTGTTACGCTTTGGATGCGGCAACCCCGCTTATTATCCGTCATCACATAATGAACTTCGCCAAGTATAATCACGTCAATTTTCTTCCGTCCGATTTCGTCGAACACGTAGACTTCGACAAATTGGTAGTCGAAAACCTCGACAGATAACTTTTAAAAAATGAATTTAAGACCTCGGCTTAAACGATGTAAAGAAAGTGTTCCCTTAAATAAGTCGAAATAAAAACAAGTTTATGACTTGATTATTCCGATATTTATCTCTTATTTACAGTCTTATTAAATTAAAAAAGAGACCAAATGCAAATGGTTGAAGTTTGCATTCGGTCTCTTTTTATGTGCTTTACATTCTTTCGTGGATGGTGCGGGAGATTACTTCGTCTTGCTGTTCTTTGCTGAGCTTGTTGAAGTTGACCGCATATCCGCTTACACGGATTGTAAGCGGAGGATATTTTTCGGGGTGTTTTTGTGCGTTGAGAAGCATTTCACGGTTGAATACGTTTACGTTAAGATGATACCCGCAGGAATGGACGTATCCGTCTACCATCGTCGCAAGGTTTTCTATGCGTTCTTCTTCCGTCGTATCGAGCGAGGAGGGCGTTGCGCTGAACGTGTTGGAAATTCTGTCGACTATTTTTTTGAATAATTAAAAACGTCAAAGCGGGGCTTCCTCAGCCTTGAGATAAGTTTTTTATCTAATAATTGATTTATAATAGCCTTCACACCCGACGGAGTATATATAAGTAAAACTTAACTCGGTGAAAGGTGGCGCTAAAGCACCGAATGAGGGGCGCAAAAAGACTTAAAATAAGTTTCAAAATATGAGATAATCGACTTATAGACTATTTTTTAATGTTTAATCCGCTCTTATTTCAATCGGTCGTTTACCCCTCTTTGTCGTCTTTTGTTCTGATGAAAATAAAAAAGTTTGGCGGGCGACATCTCTCCCATATACAACCGTTTTCGCTTATCCGGTGTTATGTTTAGGGCGCGAACTTTCTTGTTTTTCAACTCGGCAGAATTAAATCAAATGAAAGTGTCCCCACTCGGCGGAGATTATCATAAGTTTTGAGTTAAATCGGGAGGAATGCCGTTGCCACGACTAATTGTTTTTTGAGATTACTTAAAACGGCAAAGAGGGGCTTCCTCAGATATAAAATAAGTAATAAGCGGACTATAACAATCAAGCTATCTCGTAAAAGTTAGCATGATTTGTGTAGTCTGCTCTTATTTTTAGTCTCCTTGCGCCCCTCATCCGTCGGCTGCGCCGACACTTTCCTCCCAATTCAAGTCGGAACTTATTTATGCCAGCCAAGAACAATCCGAACCATGCCAAAACGTCGTTATTTTCGCGCTTTAAGGCAAATTCGACTTCGTAGTATTTGTATACAACAGCAGTCGCCTTTACCATAAATCATCGAAAATACCAACGTTTTGGTTGCAGGCAAGTCTGATGAAATGTTTTAAATTAAAATAAAACTTGACGTCATCAGACCATGATTCGTATTATTCTTGACTGGCATACTCCGCCGAGTGGGGACACTTGCCGCAGTTTTAAATGAACCAAAATAACAATAAGTTGCGGCGACGGCATTTCCCACAATTTAACATTTGGTATTGTTCCGCCGAGTGGGAACACTTTCGGTCAATATATTGTAAATTTGACGAGTGGGAAGGCTTTTTGCTGTTACGCTTTAAATTTGCCGCGCGGGGAAACATGTGTTTTCCCGCGCGGCATTGTTGTTATATAAAAGTACAAAAAATAGTATGTATATTTTCCTTGCGGGCGGGCAATAATTGCCGATATGATTTCCGATGTCATTTTCGATGTGATATCCGATGTGATTTCCGATGTGATTTCTGCCGTAACTTCCGAAGCAAGTCCGAAGCGAATCCGATATCGGGGAAACAAAAGTCTTAGAGGTTTTTTATGAAAAAATTTTGCATAACTTTGGAATTACTATTCATAATACTTGTGACGATAGCGTGCGGAACGGGATCGGGTGCAACGACAAAAACGGAATATCTCAGGATTCATATCCGAGCTAATTCGAATAGCGAATGCGACCAATCTATAAAGTATAAAATAAGAGACGAAATCGTTCCTTATTTAACCCCGTATCTTGCCGATTGTCAAAGTAAAAACGAGGCTGCGGACGTAATATCCTCTTTGAAAAAGGATATGGAAAAGAAAATCGACGGTATTCTTCGCGACAACGGATACGGGTATTCTTCCTCCGTTAAAATAAGGAACGAGAAGTTCCCTACGCGTGTTTACGGCGATACCACTTTGGAAAGCGGGTATTACGACGCGGTTATCGTAGAACTCGGAAAAGCGGAAGGCGACAACTGGTGGTGCGTCGTTTATCCGCCGCTCTGTTTCACTTCGGGCGAAAACGTTAAATATCGCTCGAAAATCGCAGAGATAATTGCCGATTGGAAAAAGAAAAAGGGCTGAAATTTAAATCTTTTGCTCCTTTTCTTTCGCCCTTTTATTGCCGAAAGCAAAAAAGTGCATAAGAGCAAAAAGCGCAAAAAGCAAAAAAAGGCGCGTCGGCAGTCGGAAATTAGCCAAAAGCATGAAAAGCACAGGCTAAAAAGACACTATTTAAGAAAAGGAGTAATGCAAAATGAACAAAAAGATTACGAAATTAGCTTTTTTTGCGGTCATTCTTGCGCTTATCTGTACGTTCTCCGCTGTAATCATTCAGCAGAACGCGCGTAATACGGCAAAAACTTCGTTTGAAGCCGTGGAGACGCTTGTTTTAAAACAGGGCAGTTCGGGTTCGACCGTGAGACAAGTGCAACAAAAGCTTAAAAACTGGGGATATTATAACGGTGCGGTTGACGGAATCTTCGGATCGGGAACGCGTAAAGCCGTAATTTATTTCCAACAGAAAAATAAGCTTACAGCCGACGGAATCGTCGGAAACAAAACTTTGCAGGCACTCGGAATTTACGTGGGTTCGACCAATCAGAAACAGAATTCTGTTTATTCGAGTTCGGACGTAAATCTTCTTGCAAGGCTTATTTACGCAGAAGCGAGGGGCGAAACTTACTCGGGACAAGTCGCGGTCGGCGCGGTTGTTTTAAACAGAGTTAAAAGTTCGTCTTTCCCGAACACTATTTCGGCGGTAATTTATCAGCCGTATGCCTTCACCTGCGTTTCGGACGGACAAATCAACATGTCGCCCGACGCCACGGCGCTTTCCGCGGCAAAGGACGCAATGAACGGATGGGATCCGTCTTACGGAAGCCTTTACTACTATAACCCCGCGGTTGCGACGAGCAAATGGATTTTCTCGAGAAAAACCGTGGTAACGATCGGGTCGCACGTGTTTGCGCTTTAAGGAGGGAATATGGATAACGAAAAAGATATTAAAAAAGAAAACAGCGCGATGGAAAAAGTTGAAAACGCGGCTTTGACAAACGAAGTCGCTCCGCCCGCGAAGAAGAATAAAACGGCGGTAAAAAAAGCGCAGACCTCTTCCGATAAGCAGACTTCTTCCGATAAGCGCGGCAAAGGCGCGGCGAAAAGCAAGGGAAGCGGAGAGAAGGCGAGAGAAGAAAAGGCTAAAGCAAAATTTGCCAAAGCGGAAGCAAAGCAGAAAAAGCAAGCCGAAGCAAAAAAGAAGAGAGAACAAGCAAAAAAAGCAAGAATTCAGGCTAAAAAGGCAAAAGCCGAAGAGAGAAAAAAGAAATACGAAAGCCTTAAAGAAATGAAAATCGCCAAGCGCGAAGAAAGGCTTAAACGGCGCGAAATGCTCAAAAACGAGAGCAAAGAAGAGCGCGAAAAGCGCATAGCAGCCGAAAAACAGGCGAAGCTCAAGCTTAAAGCTCAAAAAGCCGAGAGAAAAGCCGAACTTAAAAAGGCGAAAGCGGAAAGAAAGGCGGAAATCAAACGCCAGAGAGAAGCCGAGGCGGATCGCTACCGCGCCGAGCAGGACGCCGAAGCCCGCAAGGAAAACGAGGAAAAAGGCAAAAAGCACAAGTGCAAGGATTACGTCATCATCGGCGACCCTGCTACTGAGCTGAAAAAGATCAGCCTGGACGAGTTCTACAAGAACTTTACCGGTGTTCTGCTGCTGCTGAACCCCACCTCGGAGTTCAGCGTGAGCCAGCGCAAAAAGCTGGCACCCGGTGCCCCCGGCTATGAAGCCCAGCAGGCCAGCGAAAAAAACGACGGCAAGCCCAACCGCTGGGGCATGATGAAGCGGTACATCGACCTGCTGCTGCCCCAGAAGAAGCTGTTCTTCTACGCCATTTTAAGTTCCGTCATCACCACCATCCTGGGCATCGCGTCCTCGATGTTCAATAAGATCCTGATGGATGAGGTGCTGCCCTACGGGCTGGACAACCTGCTGGTCACCCTGATCATCGTGTTCAGCATGGTGAGCCTGACCAGTTCCCTCATCGGTTTTGTACGGCAGTGGGTGCTGATCCATCTGTCCATCAAGATCGACATCCCGCTGATGCTGGGCTACTTCGGGCACATCTTCCATCTGCCCATGAAGTTCTTTGCCACCCGCAAGACGGGCGATATCACCACCCGTTACTCGGACGCAAACACCATCAAATCCATCTTCACCAGCATTGCACTGAGCCTTGTGATGGACATCTCCATGGCCATCATCACCGGCATCATCCTGTTCCGGATGAACGCCATGCTGTTCTCCATCTCGTTGTTCATGGCACTGGTCAGCATCCTGCTGGTGCTGGTGTTCAAGCAGCCGTACAAGCGCATCAACGAAGAGACCATGATCCAGTCGGCTGCCCTCAACAGCCAGATGATCGAGAGCCTGCGCGGCATCGAGACCATCAAGTGCAATGCCAACGAGGACACCCAGCTGGAGAACCTGGAAAAAGAGTACATCAAGAGCCTGAAGATCAGCCTGCGGTCCAGCCGCATCAGCACGGGCCAGGGCCTGATCTCCACCTTCATCTCCACCGGTTTCAGCATGCTGACCACCTATGTGGGCATCAGCCAGGTGCTGCACGGTGAGATGACGCTGGGCGGTTTCATGGCCTTCAGCACCCTGTCCAGCTACTTTACCTCCCCGCTGAGCAACCTGATCGGTCTGCAGATGAGTATTCAGGAAGCCGGCATTTCCATGAAGCGTCTGACCGAGATCATGGATTATCCGGCCGAGGACGAAAACGACGAGGGCAGCGAGCTGATCCCGCTGGAAAAGGTGGAGGGCGACATCGAGTTCAAGGACGTCACCTTCCGCTACGGCAACCGTGCCCCGGCGCTGGATCACATCAGCTTTACCATCCCTGCCGGTAAGAAAGTTGCCCTGGTGGGCAGCAGCGGCAGCGGCAAATCCACCATTACCAAGCTGCTGTTGAAGTACTACGACCCCGAAGAGGGCGAGATCGACTTCAACGGCGTGAATCTGGCCGAGTACACCCATGATTCTGTGCGCCGTGCCATTGCCTATGTGCCGCAGAACATTGAGCTGTTCAGCAAGACGATCTACGACAACATCCGCATTTCCCGTATGGATGCCACCATGGAGGAAGTGAAAGAGGCTGCCAAGAAGGCCGATGCCCATGAGTTCATCCGCCATCTGCCGCTGCAGTACAACACCTACCTGGAGGAAGCTGGCAACGGCCTGTCCGGCGGTGAAAAGCAGCGCATTGCGCTGGCACGCGCCTTCCTGAAGGATTCCGGCCTGTACATCCTGGACGAATCCACCAGCAATCTGGACTTTGCCACCGAGAATCTGATCTTCAACATGATCTACGAGCAGCTGGCCGACCGGTCCATGCTGATCGTAGCTCACCGCCTGTCCACCGTCCGCGACTGCGACCTGATCCTTGTGATGGATCACGGCAAGATCGTGGAGCGTGGCACCCACGACGAGCTGATGGCCAAGGACGGCAAGTATGCTGAGCTGTGGAATATGCAGCAGGGCATCTACCGGAAGAAGCCGGAGGCTCCGAAGTCCGTCGCCCCCGCTGCGGTTGTGGAAGAGGACGATGACGGCGAAGCCATCACCTACTAATTTGTTGCAACCGGGTGCGCACCTGGTTACATAAAGCGGTTTTTCGAAAGGTTGCGCAGCCTGCGGAGAACCAAAACGTTTCAATCATTTGAAGGGAGTAATTCATTATGATGATGCCTGCAAACTACTCTGCTGTTGCAGAGAACGAGATGACCTATGTCGTCGGCGGCGCAGTTGCTCTGGGCGACATCCTGGCTGACAAGCTGGACGTTTCCAACTGGAAGAAGTTCAACTCCAACATG
>ENA-ORRN01001177-ORRN01001177.1-human-gut-metagenome-genome-assembly--contig:-NODE-1177-length-18826-cov-4.958873_pt1 | contig 18826 bp, 16 predicted proteins | sample MGYA00242174_ERZ509132 | MGnify/ENA primary metagenome ERZ509132 (study PRJEB26280, sample SAMEA2338671) | human gut metagenome | biome: human gut; feature: human-associated habitat; material: faeces... | reverse complement strand
GCGACAGATTTTCCCGCGTCAGCGTGTCTTATATATAGCGAAAAAGGAGGTGGTTCCATTGAAGGAATAAAAAAGCCCTTGCAAGTCATGAGTTGGGCAAGCTCATTGCCATTTGGCAATGCAGAGTTGCAAGGGCTAAACATGAATATACCTGTTCTTGCCCAAAACTCAAAGATTTAGAAAGGAGAAGGATATGAAAAAAATAATTGCAATAGCTCTTGCGCTGGTAATGATCTTTGCATTGGCAAGCGTTGCACTTGCATTTGAGGCATCTGATTATACTCTTGGCGCGAATAGCACAACGCCGGCGAGGGCACTCAAGAACATATCACGCGAGTTTTCTGCTTGGTACGCATCTGGAACGTTTGGTGGTAACAGCAGTAAACGGCTTACAGTAAGGCCCTACAAGGCAGGATCTACCACGGCGATAGCAAGCCATGCCTATACATTTACAATAAGCCAGGTATCCGGCGGGCATGACTACACAACGCTTTATAGTATGGCGATTAGCCACACTATACAATCACGGAGGATAGCTTTATGCCAAATAAACCCAATAAGTATCGATTGCCCGTAGGAACCTTAGCTTTAGTTGTTTTATTGCTAATCCTGTCTGCCTGCCAGCCTACTCCTGAAAAAGAACCTGTTGTTGTTAAGACGGAGGACTACGTAGCAGAGGCTATACAGCCGAAAGATGGAACTCATGATAAATACGATGCACCGAATAACGTGGAATTCCATAATGAAATAAGCGGATTAGATTTGATTATAAATGCGCCTGTAGTTATACCTCAAACAGATGTATATCCGGTTGCGGAAATTGAAAAAGCGGCGTTTGATGAAACATATTACCGGAATGTGATGCGATTCTTTTATCCGGACGAGCAGTGGGTAGAAACTCCCCAAGAAACGAAACGGGATATTCTTGAAAGAATGTCTTATTTGACGTCTATAGCGGAAGAGAGCGATACTGATATAGCCAATGAACTTATAGAATTGCAACAACGGTTAGCAACAGCTCCCGATGACAGCGCAGCTATTCCCTTCTCTTTCAATGATTTGCCGGGAAAGACTTTTTTTGAAGCATATCACTACAATGAAAATACGGCGACATACGCTGTTTTAGTTGCACAGATGAATGGCAATACCTATCAATATAGACGTGATAGTGATTCATACTGGATGCGAGAAAGCAATGCGGAGACTTTAGAACAGAAAAATGATTTTACATCCACCAACCCCAAATTGGAAAGCAAATCTGCGATGGGAATTGCCCAAGATGCTATGAAAAATTTAGGCGCGGACTCAAACATGAAGTTTTCTTTTATGGAAAAGGCGATTGCATATAACGACAAAGGCCTGCAAGGGATCGGATGGATTATTTTCTTTATTCGTGATTGCGGAGGATTACAGGCTACCTACATGGATGAATGGCGAATATGGAAAGGCAGCCCACCGCCAAGTAATGCTGCGCCTTGGGAAAGCGAGTATATGTATATTATTGTAGATGAGAATGGTAAGATTGCACAGTATGATGTTCGTGGAGCTGGCAAGCAAGTAGCTATTATTGCTGAAAACACCCAGCTTATGCCTTTTGATGATATTTTGGATCGGATTAAGCAGCAGCTTGTCTATAATCATGCTTATCAAGAGAATCACGTGGAAGAGTATTCGGTTATGGTCAACAAAATCCGATTGGCGAGTGCGTTGATAAATGTTAAGGATCGTCGAGACATAGGTCACCTCGTTCCAACGTGGGAAGTGATGTATGAGTTTCACGAACGCCTTAAAGGAGAGAATGAGCCCACTGTTTACCACTGCCGTGTTTGTTTGAACGCAATAGATGGTAGTTATATTGAACCCAAAGCATATATCGGCAGGATAGCACAATGACTGCTTGGATTCAAATGCATTGATTTGATCTGGCGGAGCAAATAGTGACAGGCAACCGAAAAAAGGCAAACGCGCGCCATGAGCCAGTGGTGGATAAGCGCCCTTGCGGCCTTTGCGGCTATCGCGATAATCGTCGCGGTGATTGTGGTGAGCAAGTTTGCAAGGATGATGAGGATGAAATAGCCGTATGGCGGTGTCGGTTATTAGTATATAAAAAATACGCTTCTGGCGACAGATTTTCCCGCGTCAGCGTGTCTTATATATAGCGAAAAAGGAGGTGGTTTCATTGAAGGAATAAAAAAGCCCTTGCAAGTCATGAGTTGGACAAGCTCATAGCTGAAAGGGCGATGTAGATATGCAAGGGCATAACCAAATTGTAGCTGCTAATTGAGAAAAAGACAACTAAGTTACTTGAAAGGAGAAAAACATGAAGAAGATAAGATATACTGCCCTAATTCTGTGCATGGTAGTTATACTGGCGTTTACAGGGGCGGCTTTTGCATATAGCGCCTCAAACATCTCCTCCATGTATGATTTTTCTGCAGGAGTAGTTAATGCTTATGCCAGAAACCACAATACAAATTGCAGTCAAGATTTTAAAGAACAATGGGTGGCCGGTGAAAGCGGATGGACTCAGAGTTCCAGAACAGCCTTGAGTTCGATTGCAAACCGTGTCCCGGGTTCTTGTTATTATCTTTCCACAAGTGCATATAAAGCATCCAATCCGAGTCATGTGGTATATCTGCGCATTAGGCCCACATCCGGCACAATTACCAATATAAACGGGTATGCATTTACAAGTTCTTCCATGAGCTGTCCTTACGGATCTCACGCTAAATAAGCATTAAATTTTGGCACAAAGGGTGTCAGTTAAACTTGACACCCTTGCTGAAATGCAAGGAGGAAATTATGTTATTTCATAAGAGAGCCATCACTGCTTATGGTATTTTCATATGTGCGCTGTTATGCGCCTGCCAGCCCACGCCGGAGAGCAGCATTGTTGTCGGCAGCGAGCCGAACTATACAAGCGCGGATGACAAATGCACGATTGGCGAGTTGATCATTCCTGAAATTTGGATTGAAAAAGATATGGAAACATCAAAAACATACCGCATTTCGGCTGATGCATGTATAGAAGTTCCTCACATTACCGAATGTCGCAATATAATCGTTAAACGTGCCCCGTTTGATAGCACAAAGATAGAAAAAATAGCTGAATTATTCGTTGAAGATATGTCGCAGATATACATACGAGATATTAACCTTACGAAACAGGAAATTTTAGAGATGATCATTGCTTATGAGCGTCAACTTGCCCAAAAGTCAGAAGAAAGAGACATGTCGTCAGCAGAGATAAATACTATTCTGAACGATTTGTACTCAAGGCTTGAAACTGCCCCGGAAACCAAGCAGCAAGGAATCCTTAGTTTTAATTCCAAATCAGAAGGTGATGAGTATATAGGTGAATTTTTGCTGAATAACAGGAAAACTATCATTTTCGGAATAATGAACGGGATGTCGTTATATATAGCGCCCGGCGGGGTAACGCAATATGAGGGATTGGATTGGGGCGATGGAATACTTAAAATCGACGATATAGGCATAAGCGAACAGAAGGCCGCCGATATAGCGGAATTATTCGTCAGCAGTCTGCCATGCGACAATATGGCGTTAATCGATACAAAAAAAGCACAGCTTGTAGAACCAAGCAATGAATATATAATACCGCTTTATGTGATGGTATACGGCAAAACAAACAATGGATTATCAACGGTTGACGTGGGCACGGGTTATACTGTATACCCTACTACTATGGCTTCTGAATATGCTGCGCCATGGCCCCAGGATATTATCCTGGTATATGTCAGCCGCGATGGGGTCATAGGGTGTGAGTGGAACGGCGCAAGCGAAATAGACTACGTTGATAAATCCGAATGCGAGCTAATACCATTTTCACAAGTACAGACTCGGATAAGAGAGCAGATGAAATATCGCTATTCCTATTTAGAGGATGAAAAATACGCCCGTATTGATCCGATTGATATATGCATTGACAAAATAAAATTTGGCTATTGCATTACAGGAGTAAAAGGAAACGCCGAAAGAGCCCGGCTTGTGCCGGCATGGTATGTTTTGTATAGGGAGTTTGCAGAGGAAAACGGTGAAGGAACCGAGGCCGTCATGGTTCTGAATGCAGAAACAGGCGCATTGATGGATCCGAGAATCGTAAGTGCCGATAACTCAACCGCGGAATAAGCAAATGGATAAATAATAATCCCAGCAAAGGAGCAACATCCCCATGTCCCATACCCTTACCGCCAGCCTGAAGCAGGCTCTTTTAAGCCTTGGCTTCTTAATCGCCTTTACGGGCGTCGTCGTGGTGCTTTTGTTAGCGGCTTTTGAGGATATGCAGCACTTTTCATTGAAAGAGGAGATTAAGATGAAAAAAATTATAAGCACACTATGGTTGGTCATAAGTTGTATATTGTTATGTGCCTGCCAACGCACGCCGGATAAGCCGGCGGTTATTGTTGGCGATGAACGCCAATACTTTGAACCCGCTTCTCAAGGCGGCAATCCGCTTACCGATGATCTCCCCGCAAGGTATGAGGGCATAATAGACGTAGGAAATAAAAATGTAAAAATCAAAATCGATGCTTCTGTAATAGCCCCTGTATTGGAACGGTATGCCGTTTTTTCCGCAAGGCCGGAGTTTCTTTCCCAGGCTATGGTAGATAAGGCAAGGGCGGCGCTTATTGGCGATAAAACCATGTACGATCCGCTGTCCGTTACCGACCTTACACAGGAAGAAGTGCTTATTCGCCTGAGCTCATATAAACAGGCGCAGGCGGAGCTGCAAGGCAGAAATGAAAGCAGCCCATATATAGATGATATGATAGCTTTCTATGAGGAAAAGCTGAAAATCGCCCCAATGACTATTGATAGAACGGTTAATGACGGAAAATTCGGCGATAAACGATCCGTCGCCGAGCAAAAATCCGATTCGCCGCCGGTTCCTACGCTTCTGCCTCCCGGCAACGACTATAACCGGATAACGGCCTCTGTTGATCTTGGGAATGAAACCCTTGCAACGTTTTCCGCTTACCGCTCGGACAGCGGCAAGTTGAGCTATATACGTTTAGAAAATACGGGTACGGCATATCTTGCAAAGCAATATAGGGTAAACAGGGCGGACATAGAGGAGCTGAGTACCACTTTTTCTAAGGCTAAGAGCATGGCGCAGGAGGTTATAAAAAATATCGGGCTTGACTATATGGAGGCTTTTGCAGAGCTGTCCGTAACGGCAGTAAACCCCGTGGAAGGCCGGAATAGCCATGACTGCTACTTGTTTATATTTACAAGGGGATTTAACGGCCTGCCTGCCATGTACCATAAGCCCATGCTGGCGCGTGGCGAGGCTTCCGCCGCTTATGCCGAGCCTTGGGCGGACGAGTACGCCGCCGTTACTATTGATGATGCCGGAATAGTGTATTTCACATGGGAATCGCCCACCACGGTAAAAACGGTAAACGAAAGCGTGGCCTTGCTGCCCTTTGACATGATTATGGAATTTCTTGCACAGCATTGCAGATCCTCCCTTTCATGGATAGATGAATCCATAAAGTCGATCAGCATCGAAATAACGGAAATACGCCTGTGCATGGCGAAAATCAGCACGGGTGCAGACGAATACCTGTACGTTCCCGCATGGGATTTTATCGGCATTTCCCAAAGCAACATGGCCGACGGGACAACGGCAACGGAAAATGGCGCAGAACAGAGCTATTTCACCATCAACGCCATCGACGGCAGTATCATCGATTTGACGAGGGGCTACTAAGGAGGTAATTATGAAAAGATACATGGCAATTCTGCTCTGCACGGTTATGGCGATTGGTTTTGTTGCCTGCCAGCCTACTCCTGAAAAAGAGATAGTGGTGCATAAGGCGGCGGAACAATTAGAAGCTACACTTGTTGAAAGCGATGATAAGGAAGCTGACAGCACCTTTATTTGCCCAAGTAAGTTGAATGAAGAAATACAAATGCCACATTTCAAGTTTGTGGCGGATACGGATATTGAAATAGGCCAAGCGGAAGGCTTTTATGTGTATGAAGCGACGCAAGACAGGTTTGGCCAAACCCGCATGGATGAAATAGTTTCGTACTTTTCCAAAGACCTCATCGGAGCGCGCTCCGGTGAAATCACGAAAGAAGATTTGGAAGAACTCATAGTCATTCTAAAAAGAGGAATGCCGAAAAAACAGCAAGACGGCTCCGTTCTGTATGAGCCATCTGCCGATAGCGCCGAAATAATCGAAAGCTTATCCGAAGAATTGCGAAATGCGCCTAACGAGGAATATATTCCCATTGCTGATTATGACCCGACTTTCCCGTGCAATGTGGTTTTCAAAAACAGTTTGGAACAAAATGTTTATGTGTTTGCCGATGAAAATCAAATAGAAATTTTCCCAAAGAACGCCGGAACCATACAACTACAATCATGGATAATAAAGAACGGCGGTTGGGACGGAGAAGGTCCTGTTGTACTGGAACCCGTTTTATCCAAAGAAGAAGCGTTGACAATATCAAAAAACGTATTGAATGATTTGAAAATTGAAGGCTTTGAAGCGGCACATATTGAAGCGGCGCGTATGCTGGATGGATTCTTTGGCTATGCTACGGTCTCGGTGGGCTACCAAATAACTTTTTGCCGTGCAATCGATGGGCAAATTCCGTTTGACAGCAGCATATTGACCCCGGGGGTTTTGGGGTTTGAGGATGAAGCGGACTATATCAAACCATGGCCGCAGGAAAGAATTGTGCTTATGGTGGATCAGGAAGGAATCCGTTTCTTTCATTGGGAGTATCCCGTTATTATAACGAATAAGTTAGAAAGCAACATGAAGCCTCTATCATTTGAGGCGGTATGGCAGCACGCGAAAGACCTGCTTATTCTTGGTTCCTCATGGGTAGCCGATGCTACCACAGTCGAGGATAGACACATTACGCGAATTATGCTCACGAACTGCATGGTTCGCTCTACAAAGGAATAGCTCTCGCCGGCTTTCAGGCCGCTCACCGTTACGACGCCGTCCGTGCCGGTCTTGCCCGAAAACACCTGCTTCTGCTTCGCGTCCAGCACAACGATAGTCGCGCCCGCAAGGGGATTGCCCTTATCGTCCACCTTTTTGATGGGCACGGAGGTCGTGATGCGGGCATTGCTGAAGCTGAGCGTGCCGGTCACCTCGCCAGTGTCGGAAACCATAAAGGTGTATTCATTTTGATCCAACAGATAGCATGGTGGCGCTTGGAGCTCCTTATAGGTATAGGAACCTGGCGCAAGGCCCGCAATAACCGCATACCCGTCGTTATCGGTGGTATACTGGCCAAAGACAGTCCCGGACGCTGTTTTAACCTCGATCTTGCAGCCAGAAAGCCCCGCTCCGGTGTCCGCGCCCAGTTTTCGGATGCGTGCTTCACCAACGACCGGTGGAGGCGACGCGGGAAGCTTATCGTTTTCTATCACCCAGTATTCGGGGTTTGCTTCCACTGAAGAAAGCCGCAAGGTATGGCGTGTATCGTCCAGCTGATAGCCATCGGGCTGTGTGACCTCAAAATAGAAATAGTTCGTATCATACGCAAGCTCCACGTCCGTTGTGACAACGCCGTTATCGGTCATGCCTTGGAAAACCGTTGCGCCGTTCCCGTCAACAATGCGGATCACTGCACCGTCCAGAAGCGCCTGCGTATCTGCATCTATCTTTTCGAAGCTCACTCGTTCGCCTGTCGGTCTGGGGATAGGCGGCGGTGCAACGGCGGGCAGCACCAGCGTATCATCGGCCGAGACCCGGTTGGGCGTGCCGCCGGTACCGACGGGTTGCAGCTCCGCCGCCTGCTGGGCATCCGCATGAACGTACATACGGCCACGGTCAGCGCCGGTAAGCGTCAACGCATCCGTTGTCTTTACCTTTAGGGTCACCACCTTATCCGGGCGCGCATCGGTTCTTACATAGAACTCCTGCCCGGAGCGGACTGCGTTGAGTGTTGTACCGCTGCTGTCTGTAACGCTGGCATTCACGCCTTTCGCTTCCACGCTTACCGCAACCGTACCGGCAGAAAGCATGTCGCTTGCTATGCTAAATGGGCCGTAGATGTAGCCCGCACCGTTCTGAGCAGGCGTCAAGTCTGCGGGGTGCTCGATCGAAATGCTGTCGCCGAAAACCTTGCTGCGGTAGTTGGTATATTCGTCCCGCTCTTGTGTGAGATACTCATACAGCAGCTTTGTGTCCTGATGTCCCTGGATCAGCTTTGCGCCGATGAACCGCTCCGGGTCGTCATTGACCTTCGCAGGCTGATGATGCCATACTGCCTCCTGAATCGTAGCGTACACGATGGTTTCCACCAGCTCGTCAAGCTCAGCGGAGGACAGCCCGCCCTGGGAGGCAGCAATCTCAGTATACAGCCGGTCGTAGTCTGCGCCTGCATCGTGCATCATGGTGCTCATAGAGATAGCGGGATAGCTGTGCTCGATAACCCAAAGCATTTTATCGTATACGGTGCCGCTTGGCCAAGCGGTGGTGACGAAATTGTCCGTCTGCACCACGCTCTTGCGCCAGAAGCCGTAGATCCAATGCCCATCGTCACGGGTCAGTTCATATCCGTCTGCGAATGTTGCACCGTTGATCTCAAACTGAACACGCTCATCATTGTTAAAATCGTCCAGCATAGTCTGGTCAACTGCCGTTGTGGACAGGAACCTGAAGGAAGTGATATCCCCGTGAACGGCCATGAGATCGCCAAAGCAGGCGGAAGTGTTTGGATCGGAGCCGTTGGCTGCCGTGTCGCCCGCTTTCAAAGTTTGAACAAACAGACCAAGTAGCATATCGCTGTCCTTCACATATAGCGACTGTTCGCCCGTGTTTGAAATGGTTGCGGGATAATGGCGGCTCATATCGAGGCAATACGCAGTAAACTGCTGCTGATCAGTCGTAGCAACCCAAATCTTCATGACATTGGTAAGCCCATGAATACCGCCTGACTGCTCTGTGCCGCTGCTATCCATAACGGAGAAGGTATAGCTGCTGAAATCCAGCACCATGTCCGCTTTGGTGTAAACCGTTACCGCCTCGCCGATCTCTGGCACACGGGTCGGAGTTTGAGCAGTGAATGCAAAAACGGTCATTGGCATAACCGCCTGTACAATGCACAAAAGCGCTGCCAGAAGCAGCGCCCACTTAGACCTTTTCATTATGATTCCCTCCCAATATGTTGTTTTGTTGTATAAAAAAAGAGCACCGAAGCGCTCTATCGTTGATTAAAGTAGCTTTTGCTTACTTCATATACCTTTTTAGCTCATCGTAAAAGTTTTCGCGCGTCCCGGCCATAACCACGACGATAATCTTCTCACCTTCGTATTCCACCGTATAAGCAAGTTCATAATTGGTCTTGTTATAGTAGATATCATACCCGTATAAGCCGGCGAGATCACCGGTCTTAGGTTCTCCAATCGTGTAATCCTTGCAAATAGCGTCAATGGCAACTTTATACAATTCTTTCAGCCGCTTATCCTTGAGCTTCTTTAGATACTTGGCTGCAGGAGGAAGGAACCTGACTTCTGCCATACTCACTCCCTCACGCCAAATACATCATCATAAGTGGAATACTCACTGCTACCCTTTGCGGCATTTTCCGCATCGGCCAGCATGGCCTCTACAGCCGGCCGAACCTTTTTTTGCTCAGCCTTAAATGCGGCGAGCAGTTCATCGTTGGATAAGCCCTTTGCAATCAAATCAGCAAGAATTTGCTCGGCAAATTCTCCACCGCTTACGGTTTTAACAGGCCGTAGAACGATTTCGTTCCCTCTCATCAGGCACTCGGCTTCATTGGTGAATCCAAGTTTTTCATAGTATTTCTGCGGAATCGTAATCTGCCGCTTTTCTGATATTTTAATTGTTTTCCGGTTCATAGCCACACCACCCTTGCTCAACGCAGACTCCATATCTCTTACTCCTATTCTATGCAATTGCCAAAGAAATCATACAACAAAATATCCTTGTTTCCTTGTTCATTGTAACATTAGGGGTACTGTCTGTCAAGGTGGTAATGACGCGGTGCGACCTATTATACAGCGGCATAAGAGTCAGTATAAGCGGTATCATCCGTTTCGTAAGTATGGCCTTCTTTTCGTGATACTGGATAATACCGCTTACACCCTATATTTGCGACGAGCTGCGGGTCTGGATGGTCGAATAGCCGCGCTGCGCTTCGCTCAACGATCGGTAAAGTATCTCGAAGAAGCGCTCGCGGGTTAGGGGCGCATCCAGCCAATGCGTCGTCCGGTATGCATAGCAGCCTATGCCGGTATCGACCGTGTGCCCGCCAAGTACGCTTGCAAGGTTGAGCTTGTTGACCTTATCCTTATCGTGGATTGAGATCTTCCGCTCCAGATAGCGCACCAGATAGATGACCATCAACGGATGCAGCTCGGAAAAGGATATCTGCAAATAGAAATCCTCAAACATCATCATAAGACCCGTATTATCCTCTTCCTCTATGGTCAGCGACTGCTTCACCATATTGCGGGCCTCGTCGGAAAGGCTTTTCCGGCGGCGCGTCTCCTCTATGGATAACGCCTGTACGTCATATTCCATACTTTTCTCCTGATCAAGAATACACAATAGCGCCCCAGAGCCTAAGCCGCTCCAAATCCGCGCCCAGTATCCTGACCGTGACCGGCGAACCGATGGCGGGGCGCTTGCGCTTGGGGAACTGGCAGAGACAGCTCACATTTTCAAAAGAAACGAATACACCTACCGCTGTGATCATCGTGACGTTTCCGACATAGATGTTGCCGACCTTGAAGCGGCTGATGGCCTGCTTAAAAGCGTCCTCGCCCGCCTGTTTCACCGAGAGCTTGAGGCTGATATTGTTTCGGTCACTTCGGTCAAGCTCCAGTATTTTCACCAATACCCGGTCGCCTACGCGGAAGTGCGGCGTAGCGTCCACCCAGCGCAGGTAACTGAGCTCCTCCAGCGGAATAAACTGTTCTATGCCGAACAGTTCCACAAAGGCGCCGGGGCGTATGACCGAAACCACCCTTGCTTCGGCGATGTCTCCCGCCTCCAGCTGATGGTGGCCGTTGCGGTCGGTGTCAAGGTAATACTCGCGTCTGCGCTGGCGCATGGCCTCCATGCGGCTGCCGGCCGCAACACCAGCGTCCGTTTCGATGCCTTTTACCACATAGTCGATCTCAGCGCCCAGCCTGCGGGAGAGCGTTGCGCCGCGATAGTTATCCGCAGCATCCTCATCGAACTCAAACATCTCGCTTGCGGGGATGATGACCTTGAACGCGCCATGATAGACCACCGCATACGCGAGGTCAGGGCTCTCATCCATGTGCTCGATGCCTGCGATGGTGCCTGTAATGACGCGCCGGCTTTTCATAGACTCTGAAAGGTCGATGATGTCCTGCCTGCGCCTGGCTTCGGGGGTCAGCTCGCTGCGCTGGCCGTCAAGGGATACGACTGCGCGCCTGCGCGGTCTGCGTGTGGGCGAAGTCTCTAGGACAGGTGCGTCAGCGGCCGGTTCATCGGATTGCGGTGAAGGCGTTACCTGTATAACCGATTCAGGCTCAGGCTTGGAAGCGCTTCTTCGGGACCTCTTGGGCTTTGGTTCGGGCGTTTCCTGTACAACCGGCTCTGCGGCTGTGTTTTCCGGCCTGTCTTCAGGCGCCTGAGGAAGGTTTGCGGCTTCTTCGGTTTCAGTTGTGGGGGATGGTATTGAATCAATGGCTTCGACGCCGTCGTCTGGTGCAATATCCGCTTCGGCCGTTTCAGTCGTAGGGGACACCGTTTCATCAGGTTTTTCGACAATCTCCTCAGCGGATCCCAAGGCGATTTCACTGTTTTCATTCTCAGTCATGGACACGGCGGTGTCTTCGGCTGTACCGGGCGTGGATAACTCCATATTCATCGTTTCAACGGTTTCGGTTTCGGATGTTTTCTTAGGCATGCTTTTATTTCCTCCTATCAAAAGTTTTCGGGTGGGGTGGCTGTTTCGTAAAGGTCGCCAACGCTGGGCGTAAGTGGCGTGTACTGCGGCTGCACTGCATACGGCTGGCTCATGGGCTCTGAATAAACGCTCGCCTGATAATCCAGTATGGAGCAAGGGCGCAGCTGCTTTGCCGCGGCGAGCCGGGTATAATCGAGTTTCTTTAACCGCAGTATTTTCTGCCCCCTTAACGCCACGAGCATATCGTCATGCGGCAGGCGCAGGACTTCATCCGGCGTGAGCAGCCGGCGCTTGCCTAAGCCCTCGGAGTATCGGTACTGCGGTATGACCTGCGCCACGGCGAAGGTTTGCCGGGTGGTCATGGTGGAGTTCACGTCGATGGTCATGTCCCCGCTGCGGGTGGAAACATAGGTTGCCGTCACATCGTCCGAGCAGCCGAGCATGAGCTGGGTATCACAGCAGCCGAGTATTTCGGCCCAAAGGTTGTTGCCGTATCGGTTCTGCAGCTGAGGCAGGCTTTGCAATGCCAGTACCAGCGCGACCGAGCGCGACCGAAGTGTGGCGACCGAGCGTGCGAAATCCCGGCCGTTGTTCCCGCCGATGGTGCCGATATTGGCAAACTCATCGAGTACGAAGTTGACCGGCACAGGGCAGCGGCCGCCGGGCGAGCTGTCCGCCAAGCGGGTCAGCCGTATGAACAGGAACGAGAAGAACAGCGAGGACAGAAAGTTCATGGTGCTGTTCTGGTCGTCCAGTATCACGAAATAGGCACACTTCCTTTTAGCGGGCGCGGTCAGGTCGATGTCGCTGCGGCTGAGGATGCGCTTGACCTGTTCGCTTTGCAGGGTTTGAAGCCGCGTACCAAGACCGAGGAGGATGCCCGAGCGCACCGTATCGCTGGATTGACGAAACAGGTTGTAAGGCGCTCTCGCCGGGTGCTCTATGGGCAGCTTATCGAACAGCGCCGATAGCTGCTTCTCGTTCGTCTGGGTCAGAAAGCGGTACACTTCGGGCAGGTTGCGCCGCTCCGCGCCAAAGGCGGTGGTGTGGTCGACATACAGCACCAGAGCCTTCAGCAAATTGGATTCGCCATTGTCCCAGAAATGGTCGCCGCGCTCTCCACTGGTGTTAGAGATGATGACGTCGCTTAACACCTGCGCAAGAAGCGTATCCTGCTGCAAATCGGCCTTGCAGTTCCATGAGTCGCTATGATGCGGGTCAACGAGGTTGAACACTTTGACCTCATACCCGTTATCAATGAAATAGCCCGCCATATCGTTATACAGTTCCGATTTACTGTCTGTCACGATCACAGATTCCTGACGCTTGACGCTTTGTATGAGGTATGGGCGAATCACAGCACGGCTTTTCATGGTGCCCGACGCACCGAACACCAATATATGCCTGTTGAGCTTCGTATCCACGGGGAGAGACCGCCTGGCCGTTCAGTTCTCCGAGTATCGTTCCTTTGGCCTTGTCCGGCGGTGCTATCTCGAATACCGTTTTGACTTCCTTGGGTTCCATCCAGCCTGCCGTGCCGTATGCGCCGGATTTCGAGCGGGTGAAGTTCCTCGCGTCGTATTCCTTATTTCCGAACTTATCGTGGAGCTTGACATACAGGATGACGCCGCCGATGCCAAGTAGAATTAAAAGCGTACCCTTGAGGCCGCTCGCGGTGAATGCGCCCGAAATGCAATCGAGCGGGCTGGCGCTTATCTCGACCATGAGCAAGCCGCCGGTTATGCCGTCCTGACGCATCCATTCTTCATAGTTGTAAAGCAACTGACCCAGCAGCCCGCCGAGATACAGCAGCAACACCAAGCCAAGTAAACAGGCCAGCAGTATGCCGGCCTTGCGTCTATCCAATATAGGTCACCTCCTCTGTAAGGCTGCTGCGATGCGGGCCGGGTCGATCAGTTTGAGCTCTATGCGCTCACCGAGGAACGGTTTCACGTATGCAAGCTGCCAGGGATAGCAGACAGCCTCGTACTGATGCTCTTTATCCTCTATGGCGGCAAGCCGGAAACGGGCGAGCCTCGCAAGGTCGCCATCCAAGTGAGATAGAATGTACTTCCCGCCGTCAACGGCATCGCAGTCGCATTCCACGAATCCGTTCACCTGAAGCCGCAGTGGAAACAGTACGCTCCTGAGCCGTGACTGAAGCGCTGGTATCGTGAGCAGCCGTAGCAGGCTTTTTCCATCATCGTTCAATGGCACGAAATGCACCGCCGTGTAGATGTGGTCAATGCGGCAATCCCTGCGGCCAGCTTTGTTGGTTTCCATGAGCGTTTCAAGCGCCACGCTGCCGCTCCTGCCGAACAGGATCGCGCCGCAAAGCGCGTCCACGCCGGCGTTGCGCCTCGCCAAATCCTCACATTGCTGCATAGCTTTGAGTTCTCCGTCGCCGTGCCATTTCATAACGGCGCTGCGGGTATTGTATACTGCGAATCCTATGCCACGTTTCAACAGCAGCCCTGTCATGCGGGTGAAGCCAGTTTTGTTCATGGAATTCCCATCCAGCTTTTTGATGATGCGGCTATGATAAAAGCATGGCGTGTCGCCCACGATCGATTCTATGCGCCCGGTCTGAAGCGGCGGCAGCATATATGGCCGCATCTCAATGCCTGTGGAAAGCATCATGGCCAGCGTCTCGGCGACTCTGTGGTTGCGTTCGATGTCCCCGCGCTTGCCGGAGAAGGCGTGGTTGCGGAACGCGGAGAGGTAGTAATCCACAGCAGCCGGATGCAACTCGGCCAATAAGGGTAAGGCGCTTTTGTGCAGCCGGATATTACGCATAGGGCCTCGTTTTCCGCTTATAGACAGCAATCGGGCGCAGTATCGTTTCCCGCTCCAGCTCGCCTCGATCTCCTGCCGGTCTTCTAGCCTGTGGATAAGATCCCGCATGGTGCGCGGATTTCCCAATATGGAAAGTCCACTCATGGGGAACTCGCCCGCGACGGACATCAGTTCAAGCAGCTCAAGCACATGTGCGCCCGGGCGAATGTATATCATGGCGTCACTCCATATCGCATTGGCATTTAGTGCTCCTGACTGCTCTCTTCCCCTCAAAACCGGCGTCGCGTTTCAGGAAATGTGCCCGGTTTATCGATATTTTTACCGCTTCTCGGCATACGTGTTTCAGAAAGGCCGTTTTCGGCCTCGAAACGCGTATGTTTTTTCGGCGTTTTGGGTGTTAAGGGAACAGTGGAAGCAGCGTTTGCGGGTCGGTTTTGATGCGCTCATAGCAGACAGGGAATTCAGGTTGCGGAACGAGCAATATCGTTGTTGCGTCCCTGTCGTCCGTAAGCGAACAATAGTGGTGTTCACAGCGAAGCGGAGCGTCATCGTATAGCGTATACAGGGCAAGCGCATCGATGATGGCGTTCAGTTCGATGTTGTCATGGTCACGGTATTCCCGCTCCGGACGGCTCTTATCATACCTGTGGCACACGGTCAGCACGCAGTTGTCGATCCGCAGCTTCTCGTGGCATTTGAAGTATTCGCCCAGAGCAAGGTACAGGCTGTGCCGGATGTATTCAGCGCCGCCATGTTCCTTTTTTGGCAGAAGCGCAGGCATATCCACGCCGAACCAGCCCTCTGCGGTATAGCCTATGTGAAGCGGCAGCACCTCTTTGATCTGGCGCTCCATCTTCGGTCTTGCGGCGGGCGATCCGGTCAAAGCAGGAAGCGACCTTGCGAGCAGTGTGAGCCGTTCCGCGTGGTATGCGAACTCGAAAGCGTTCCGATAGGCTTCCTTCAAATCGCCCGTGTCGTATGCTTCGCTGACATTTCCTAGCACCATGGAAGCAAGCTGCAGCCGCTTGTAGGCGCGGTCTATATCCCGCTTAAACGGGGACGGTGTTTTCTTTTCCATGTTGACCTCCGTTATAGAATGTAATGTGCGGTTCTTTGCCGTCCGGCGCGTCCTTCAGCACCGCAAACAGACATGGCGCATGAGGAATCCGCAAGCCCTGCACCATAGCGATATCCGGCAGCACGATGATGTATTTGATGTCATCCTCCGGCTGAAGGAGCTTGAGCAGATGCCCTTCCTCCGCACCTATAACAATGATCTCGTACCCGGTCTGCTGCTTCAAAAAAAACAGCTGCGAGGGATAAGTCGCGGGGAAGTGCTCCATGGGCGCTACTTCGGTTCCATATTTGAGCAGCACCCACACGGCCGCGATGGTCTTTGGGTCGGGGCGGACGGTGGGGTCAATACCCAGATATCCGCCCTCGATATCCGTGACGTAAAACCATCTCTTGAGATTGCGTATGATCTTCTCCGCAGTCGATACCGGTTTGTTCAGCAAGCGCAATACCTGCTCATATTCGAGCGCCCCATATTGGGACAGCCACTTGATAACATACTGTTCATCCTGTAAAAGCAAGGGCGAACACCTCCTTCTGAAAAGCGTTTTTAATGCCGAAAAACGTATTCCGTGCCACTAAGCGTTTTCTATGAAAGCAGCCATCGTGGAAAAGGCCCGTATCATAAGGCGTTTGCGGGAATACGTTTTATTCTTCTGAAAACGCATTATCCTCTGTATACGTCTTCTGCGTCTGCTGCCGCTCCTTGAGAATGGCAGCGAGCTCGGCCCTGTCGGTTGTGATGAGCTGCTGCTCCACCTTGGAAGCGCGCACCAGCACCGGCACTTTGTTGTTATTGGAACTGATCAAAGCCTCCCCGCGCTCGAACTGCGTGATGCTTCGTATCTCCGTGCGGGTGAGCTTCAATGTCTCCCGCACATACTCGGCTTCGTCCGGCTCCAGATTGAGGATGATCTTGGTCTTGCTGTTATTTATGATGGCCCTGCCGTACCTGCCGTCCTCAAGGGAGAAGAAGTCGGATAGGTCCTGGCTGGCTGCGATCGCGGCCGCGCCGTAGCCGCGTGCGATCTTGAATATCTCCTGACAAAACTCACCCGCCTGCCGATTGGAGGACGCCCCGATGAGCTGCCAGATCTCGTCGATATAGATGGCCTTGCGCTTCGTCCTGTCCGACTTGACCTGATCCCAGACATAGTCGAGACCGATAAACATCCCGACCGGCAATAGCTTTCCCTTTAGCTCGCTGATGTCGATGACCACATACTTGTTGTCCAGATTCACGTTGGTCTGCTGGTTGAAGCTCTGGGCGCTGCCGGTGACGAACCGGCTGACGATGGTGGCAAGGCGCTGTGTCAGCTCGTTGGACTTGAGGTGGCGATGCAGGTCGCCGAGTATGGGCATGGGCTTCATGGTGGTGTGGCTGGCGTCAGTATATCAATGACGTGATTATCGTCGCTGGCGATTTCCTCGGCGATATAGGTGCCTCGTTCCAACCCCGTAATCACGATGGCACCGTTTGCCGAAGTCTCATAGACGCCGACCACTGTGCCGCCAGTACCAGACTGGCCGCCCAGATAACGCAGCTGGAAGCGTGCGCCCTCGATGGGCTGGGAGTTCTCCGAATCATATTTCCAGATGACGATGGAGGACAGGGGGGTGTTTTGGAACAGGAAGGTTTTGTTCTTTCCGGACTGCACGAAGGCTTCCTGGGTATCGCTGTCCTTAATGCCGAAGCCCTTTGGAGCCTCCAGTTCCTTCACTCGGAACCAGCCGTCCTGCAGGCCGTGTTCGGCACGGGAGAGATGGATCTCACCATTTTCGTCCGTTGTGAAGACGCCCAGGTTCCGATACTCACCATCAGAGGTGTTGTTGGAAGCGTACCAGACCTGGAAGCGCACATTTTCGAGCCGGTTTCCGGTGATGCTACATTCCTTAATAATGGTGATAGTCGGGGCTTTGTGGTTGTAGAAATACACGTCGCGGTCACGGTTGGGATAGAGGGTCGCCAACTGCGGCTCGGCATCCAGCAGGTAGGGGCTGGGGACCGACTTTTCGGTGATTTTAATGACGGAGGGCAGCAGATTCTCCACGGTGGCGGAGCCGTCAGGCCCAGTTGTCACCTCAGCGATGCTGTGGCCATCTGCATATTCGACCAGGAACGTGGCGCCGGATACCGGCTTAGAGGGGTCGTCTGCATCAAATTTCCAGATGGTGAGGTTCGGACGGACCTGGTTTTCCACTACCAACTCACTGGTCTTGCCGGGGAAGAGCTGCACATGGTACTCGCGCGGATCAAGAATATGGGTCGAAACGGTGGATGTTTCCTTGATGGACAGCACACCCAAATCCATATCGCTGATCTCAATGATTCCGCTGCTGTTCGTTACGCGGTCGAGGTAACGGGTGCCATCCTCCACATAGGCGATCCGGAACGCAACACCCTCCAGCGGGGTCCCGTCTGCCGACAGCTTGATGATCCGCAGGGTGGGTTTGATCGTATTGGTGAACACATGCTCAGCATTCTCGTTGGGGTCCAGATGGATGATGCGCTGGGCCTCGTCAATGATATAGCCCTCACAGGACTTCTCAGTGATGACATAAGAGCCAACGGGGAGCATGGACAGGTCAATGGAGCCGTCGGCCGTAGTTACAAACTCTTTCGGACCATAGCTTCCATCAACTGCTTTGACCTCGAATACCGCCCCGGGGATGCCCTTCGAGGGGTCGTTTGAGTCAACCTTGGAAATGTGGACGCCCGGCTTGAGATCATTGAAGAAAACGAGCTCACGGATCCCGTCGCCCGACTTCAGTTCGATCTGCTGCGGGGTGGTGTCCAGAATGTAGGCGGGATTCCCGGTGTCAGATTCAGATGCCCACCAGGTACCAGGCTCCGCATTGGTAATAAGGATCTCGCCAAACTCATCTGTGCGGAACTTGCCGAGAGAAACACCATCACGCCAAACCTCAAAGGTGACGCCAGACATAGCCACCATATTTTTGCGGTCGTACTTAATAATTCTCAATCCCGGCAATTCCTTATTCACCAGAGAAAAGGTCGTCGTTTCGCCCGTGGACACGGTAGCCGTATAGG
>ENA-ORRN01001176-ORRN01001176.1-human-gut-metagenome-genome-assembly--contig:-NODE-1176-length-18829-cov-3.461702_pt1 | contig 18829 bp, 19 predicted proteins | sample MGYA00242174_ERZ509132 | MGnify/ENA primary metagenome ERZ509132 (study PRJEB26280, sample SAMEA2338671) | human gut metagenome | biome: human gut; feature: human-associated habitat; material: faeces... | reverse complement strand
ATTGACTGGTTACACCTTGTCGCGCAACAGGTTATATTATGATATAGGGCTAACGACATGCCAATGGCACCATATTTCATGAAATGACATAGATATTCCATTGAAATACAGCTAAATAAAATTTATCAGAGAAAAGGAATGATGAAAATACAACCTTGCAGAATGCAAGAAATCTCGCAAAATGCAAGTTACATCCTGCAAGGATTGCGGTAAATTAGGCGGCAGATACCGTTGGAAAAAGCAACTGCTTTATGCAACTTCCACTGCCGGGAAGGAAGAATGTTCTGTACGGAATGTCCCTTTCCCATAGAATAAGGAAACAGATAAACTATAAATTCATCCACAAGATTGTAGTGGAAAAGTCCCCGCAGAAGTTCAAGGGATTCTGCATCATGAACTTCTGCCAGATAGGTAAAAGAAGCGTTTTTGTGGTCTTTCTCGCAGAGCAGATCCAGAATGGAGTGAGGTAGAATCCAGGCATTGCAGTGTTCCCGCCAATGAACAAACCCTTTTCTATGGTTCATTACCCATTGCGTCAGCACGTTGTCAGGTTCCGGCAGGAAACCGTCCAGCGTCATTACCGTTACTGCTTGGATTTTTGACATATAAATCCTGTTTTAAATCCGGACCGGTAGCCGTTCCAAAAAAGAAGCGTGCAAACACACTACTTCTAATGGAGGCTCTGGAATGCCTTAACAGGAATAGGTGAATGCACGCTATGCGTAGGCATAGCATAAGCAATCACGCAATAGTTCCTGTTAATGTTAATTTTCCAGATTCCCATTAGAAACGCCTTGCGGTCTTATGTTATATACAATCGGCAACCGTCTCACAGACGATATGCCGCTTTTTCTCTATTTACTTGCAAATGTACACATATTCAGCGAGATTTGCATTAGCTACGGACTTCATTTTTTAATTCAGCCCGTATTTTTTCATCTTTCTGTACAGCGTTGCCGGATTGATCTTGAGTATCGCTGCCGCCTGTTCCCGGTGTCCGTTGCAGGCATTAAGGGCATTGATGATGTTCATTTTCTCCTGCGCTTCGTCAAGGATAGTCTTTGAATCTGCCATAATCTGTTCTTTTGTTAAGATGATATATTGATACTATGATACTTTAAAAAACAAAAGTAGCGGATTTTTTATTCATCTGCAATAAAACGGAGGAGGAATTATCGGAAAGTCTTCTGGCACGGTACTCGTTTTCATCTTATTTGCTCTTTTTTTTTTAAAAAACCTATCTTTGTAGTTTCATTCTAAAAAGAGAGGGATATGCTGAAGAGTTATTTGGTATTGTTGATGGCTATTGTTTTTGAAACAGTGGCGACTTCTTTTCTGAAACAAAGCGAGCAGTTTACGAAGTTTTGGCCTTCGGTGGTGACGGTAGCCGGGTATGCGGCGGCTTTTTATTGCCTTAGCTTGGTGCTGAAACACATTCCGGTGGGCATTGCATACGCCATTTGGTCGGGCGTGGGAATCGTGCTGATAGCCGTCATCGGTTTCACGGTGTTCAAACAGCATCTTGACTGGCCGGCCGTGTTGGGGCTGGCTTTGATTATTGCCGGCGTGGTGGTGATTAACGTGTTCTCGGATTCTGTATCCCACTGATTGCCGTTATTGGAATATAAAATGCCCGTCATGTGTGCGACATGACGGGCATTGCGTTTTATTTGTCGGTCGTTCCGAGGCGGATATGGAATCAGTTGTGTACCAAAGTCCCGATGTTTTCTCCTTCCATTACTTTTTTCAGGTTGCCGTACACGTCCATGTTGAAAACGTAGATGGGCAGATGGTTTTCCTTGCACATCGTAGTTGCGGTGAGGTCCATTACTTTCAGGCCTTTGTGGTAGATTTCATCGTATGTGATTTCACTGAACTTCGTGGCCGTGGGGTCTTTTTCCGGGTCGGCCGTGTACACGCCGTCCACACGCGTCCCTTTAAGCATCACGTCGGCTTCGATTTCAATGCCGCGCAACGAGGAACCCGTGTCGGTCGTGAAATAAGGGTTGCCCGTGCCCGCGCTCATGATGACCACTTCTCCGGCTTCCATGCACTCGATGGCTTTCCATTTGCTGTAAAACTCGCCGATAGGCTCCATGCGGATGGCGGTCAGCACGCGGCTTTTTACACCGATGGCTCCCAGGGCACTGCTCAGTCCGAGCGAATTGATGACCGTGGCGCACATGCCCATTTGGTCGCCTTTGACACGGTCGAATCCCTTTCCTGCACCGCTCAGGCCGCGGAATATGTTGCCGCCGCCGATGACGATGCCGATTTGCACGCCCATGTCGTGCACTTCTTTGATTTGTTCCGCATATTCGGCCAGACGCTTTTCGTCGATGCCGTAACGTTGTTCTCCCATGAGGCTCTCGCCGCTCAGTTTGAGGAGTATTCTTTTGAATTTAGCCATAATAAAGTATTTTGGTGGGTTAAAGTACGAATGGGGCGGACGGGGTTGTGTCCGACGGTATCAGGTGGCTTACTTCCTTGAAGGCATATCTTCGTGTCGTGCCGTCCCTGTCTGTCAGGACCAGATGCCCGGTGGGTTCCACGTCGTGGATTTCAGCTTCGAAAACGCCGTCCGCGTCTTGGTAAAGATGAAAACCGTTGTGCCGGTAAAGCCGTTCCCGGTAGTTACGGACGATGTCCTCCGTTTGGCCTTGTTGGATTTTCCGATAATAGTCCTTGAAGCGTTTGATGGTGTCGGCTAAGATGAATACCGGTTCTTGTTCTTTTCCCGTGATTTGCCGGAGCGAGACCGGATTGGGGGCATCGCTACAGAACGTTTGTTGGTTTATATTGATGCCGGCTCCTATGATGCAATTCTCGATACATCGTCCTACCAAGGTGTTTTCGATGAGCATGCCACAGATTTTCCGGTCCTTCCAGTAGATGTCGTTCGGCCATTTGATGCGGATGTCTTCGGCGTAGTCGGACAACGTTTCGCAGATAGACAGTGCCACGGCCTGGGACAGGATGAACTGCCGGTTGGCTTCCACTTCACGGGGATGGAAGAGCAGCCCGAACAAAAGATTCTTACCGGCTTCCGACTCCCAAGAGTTGCCGGCTTGTCCGCGTCCGGCAGTCTGGAAGTCTGCCGTGACCAGAATCATGTCTTTCGGAGAAACAGGACGATAGTGTTTCAGGAAATCGATGGTGGAATCTGTCGAGTGGAGTCGTATCCATTCAAACCATGGCGAATCGTCCAATATGTAAAGTGAATGCGTCATATTCAAAATATTCTAATCGTGTTGCAGGTCAGTATAGCGGCGGGTAAAAGGCGTCCTCTATATGCCTTAGCCGGGGAAGCCCGTTTTCTCCCGTTACGATGGTGATAAGGTCGAAGCGTACCGGGAGGTCGATGGCGTATTTGCGCAAGTAGGCGTCGGCCGAACTGACAATGCGTCGTATTTTCCCGTTTGTGACAGCGTCTTCGGGGAGTCCGAATAAAACGTCTTTTCTGGTCTTTACTTCCACGAAGACCAGCGTGCCGTCTTTTTCGGCCACGATGTCCAATTCCTTGTGTCCGCACCTCCAGTTTCGGTGTCGGATGACATAACCTTCTGATTGCAGATGATTTGCAGCCAGTAGTTCCCCCTCTTTTCCCAGTTCATTGTGCGCGGCCATATCGATTTGTTGGATTCCCGTGCTGCAAATTTATTAAAAATATTGGTGAATCCTTGCAGAAATCTTACTTTTGCATGTACTAAATTGTGAAGATATGGCAGATGATGCTTTTTACATGAAAAAAGCGCTGGAAGAGGCGCGGCGTGCTTATGAAGAGGATGAAATACCGGTAGGAGCCGTAGTTGTTTGCGGCGACCGTATTCTGGCACGTGCACATAATCTGACGGAAACGTTGACGGATGTGACGGCCCATGCCGAGATGCAGGTGATTACGGCGGGCGGCTGCCAATGCTTTAGGCGGAAAGTATTTGAACGAATGTACGCTTTACGTAACCTTGGAACCGTGTGTGATGTGTGCGGGGGCCATCGGATGGGCACAGGTGAAACGCCTGGTCTACGGGGCAACGGATGAAAAAAGAGGATACAGGATGTTTGCACCGCAAGCCATACATCCGCGAACGGAAGTGGTGAGTGGTGTGATGGCGGACGAGTCCGTGGCTTTGCTGAAAGATTTCTTTAAGGGGAAACGTTAAGTTCCTTTTATTTGATTTCCTCGTAGTCCACATATTCCCCTTCGTTGTCGTCGAATATTTTGTGCGAACCGTGGGACGAGGATTGAGAATGGTTTTGCGACGTGGTTTGTCCGTGGGGATTACCGGATGAAGACTGTTGTTTATGGTTCTTGGGAGAAAATGAAGACATGATGTTCCGTACTCTTCTGGCTATATTAAGAACCATAATGAGTAGGAAGGCCAAAAAGGCAAAAAGTAAACCGAATAAACATCCGAAAGGACCTGTCATAAATATAATTTTTTATGCTTTGTTGCCGGACTTATAAACAAGAACTATGCCAAAATCAGTGTGTTTTCTGTCGCGAAGTCAGGACGGAAAGAATGACATACCATGCGATGATGGCTGCAAAACAACTGAACCCCAGAAAGATAATCATGGGAATACAAGTCAAGATAAAAATAAACTTAATTTTATTGTCTTGCCAGGAAAGGTTCTTGAATTTGAGGGCGAACATGGGAATCTCCGCTACCAAAAGGAAACAGGATAGCAACATGAACATGAAAAGGAAGAAAGCATTGAACTTTTCTGAAACCAAAAAACCGTAATTGCCTACAATCAGCGAAGCCCAAAACAAGGTGTTGGCCGGGGTAGGTACGCCGATGAAAGACGATGTTTGCCGCGTGTCGATATTGAATTTGGCTAATCGCAAAGCCGAAAAAGCCGCCATAAGGAAAGCCGTATAGGGCATCACGTCGCGTAGCGGTTCCATGAAGTCGGGGTAGACCACCCGATGGAACAGATGGAATATCATGGCCGAAGGGGCTACTCCAAAGGTCACTACATCTGCCAACGAATCCAGTTCCTTTCCTATGGGGGAGGATACTTTCAACACGCGAGCCGACATCCCGTCGAAGAAATCGAAAACGGCTCCTATGACAATGAGCAGAAACGCCCAACTGTAATTACCGTAGAAAGCTGCACCCGTAGCCATACAACCGGAAACCAGGTTGCAGCAAGTAATGCTGTTGGGAATCTGTCGTATGATGATATTTGCCATATAACATTTTATTATAATTTGGCGATGATGGTTTCGTTACCCACCGTCTTTTGCCCCAATTTGACGTTGACTTTGGTCCCGACCGGAAGGAAAAGGTCTACTCTGGAACCGAACTTGATGAATCCCATGTGTTCGTCGATATAACAGTCTTCGTCTTCGCGGGCGTATGTCACGATGCGTCGGGCCATGGCACCGGCAATCTGCCGGGCCATGATGAAGACCCCGTCCGGTGTTTCGATGACGATAGTGGAACGTTCATTCTCAATGCTGGCCTTCGGCAGCCAAGCCTTATGAAAGTTTCCGTCATGGTGTTCCACCAGCCTTACGGTTCCGTCCACCGGAATCCAGTTGGCATGCACGTTGGTCAAGCTCATGAATATGGAAACCATCAGTCGGCGGTCATGGAAATATTCGTTTTCGTCCACCTCTTCTATCACGACGATTTTACCGTCGGCCGGAGCTACGACAACGTTTTCCGTGTCCCCTTCGAAACGTCTGACCGGGCATCGGAAGAAATTGACTACGATAAGGTAGATGACCGTGCATACGGTTGCAGAAATATAGAACGGGAGCTTGCATTCAAAAGCATAGTAAAGGCAGGCGTTGAACAGCAACAACACCCCTGCACCTGCGATGAGCGTGTGCGTTCCTTCCCGATGTATTCTGATTTTTTTTAATTTATTCAATTTGCGTCCCATGGAGTTTTCCCCTTGTATTAGCGGACAAAGGTAGCTATATTCCGTTAAAATGCAAAATTCCCTACTTCCTTTTTCAAAGGCCGACCCCTAAAAAGTCTTTTATGTTAAAAAACGAAGGTTTATTTTGTTGGTTTCCTCAATGTGGCGTAACTTTAGCCCGTAATTTCTGTTTTACCAAATTGTAACTATTATGCAGGACTTCGTACATCTTCATGTGCACACCCAATATTCCATCCTCGACGGTCAGGCCAGCGTGTCGCGCTTGGTTGACAAGGCGATGAAAGACGGTATGCGCGGAATGGCCATCACCGACCATGGTAACATGATGGCCATCAAGGAGTTTTTTAATTATACGACCAAAAAGAACAGCGGTACGAATGCGGACATCAAAATGTGGAAGAAGCGTATCGCCTTGTTGGAGAACGGTGAGGATGCGGCCCTGAAAGAATGGGTGGACGGGCAGAAAAAGAAGCAGAAAGAAGCCGATGAACAGAGAAGGCGGGCAGAAGCGAATGACGAGCCGATACCGGCTGAGGCGAATTTCGTGCCGGAGGCGCAACCGGAGTTTCCTCCGATTGCCGATCAGTTGGCCACGGCTCGCGTGGAGTTGGTGGCGGCCCGGAAACGTTTGTTCAAACCGATATTCGGTTGTGAAATGTATGTGGCGCCTCGTCGTCTGGATCAGATGGAAAAAGAAAAGGACGGCCGGCGGTATCATTTAATCGTGTTGGCTAAAAACGAAACGGGGTATCATAACTTGGTCAAGTTGGTCTCCAAGTCGTGGACAGACGGTTTTTATGTGCGTCCGCGTACGGACCGCTTTGAATTGGAGGCACACAGTGAAGGTTTGATTGTCTGTTCGGCTTGTATAGCCGGTGAAGTTCCTCGGAAAATACTGTCGGGCGACCTTGAAGGGGCTGAAGAAGCGGTGCAGTGGTACAAACGCGTGTTTGGAGACAACTATTATCTGGAACTTCAGCGCCATGAGGTGAAAGATCCGAACCAACGGGCCAACCGTGAGACTTTCCCGTTGCAGCAACGGGCCAATGTGCAATTGATAGAACTGGCCCGTAAATATGACGTAAAGTTAGTCTGTACGAACGATTGCCATTTTGTGGAACAGGAAGATGCCGAAGCGCACGACCGTTTGATCTGTTTGAGCACCAACCGTGATTTGGACGACCCGAAACGTATGCTTTATTCCAAACAGGAATGGTTCAAGACGCGGGCGGAAATGAATGAAGTGTTTGCGGACGTGCCGGAGGCATTGGCCAACACTTGCGACATTTGCGACCAAGTGGAGTTTTACAGCATCGACCATGCGCCGATTATGCCGAACTTTGCTATTCCGGAAGAATTTGGAACCGAAGAAGGCTATCGGAAGAAATATACCGATGAGGACTTGTTTGAGGAGTTTACCCGTGACGAAAACGGCAACGTGGTGCTCAGCCGCGAGGACGCCGAACAGAAAGTGAAGAAACTGGGTGGCTGTGACAAGCTTTACCGTTTGAAGTTGGAAGCCGATTATCTGGCTGAACTGACCTATATCGGGGCGGCCAAGCTTTATGGCGACCCGCTGCCGGAACATGTACGGGAACGTATCAACTTCGAGTTGCACGTGATGAAGACGATGGGTTTCCCCGGTTACTTCCTCATCGTGCAAGATTATATCAATGCTGCACGTCACGAGTTGAACGTGTCCGTGGGACCGGGACGTGGGTCGGCGGCCGGTTCTGCGGTGGCCTATTGTTTGGGTATCACGAAGATAGACCCCATTGAATACGATTTGCTGTTTGAACGTTTCCTGAATCCCGACCGTATTTCATTGCCCGATATCGACGTGGATTTCGACGATGACGGACGCGGAAAGGTCTTGAGTTGGGTGACGCAGAAATATGGTGAAGAGAAAGTGGCGCATATCATCACCTATGGTACGATGGCCACGAAACTGGCCATAAAGGATGTGGCCCGGGTGGAAAAGCTGCCGTTGGACATTTCCAACGGATTGTGCAAGCTCATACCGGACAAGTTGCCGGACGACGAAAACGGCAAGTCGCGTAAAATGAATCTTCCGAATGCCATCTCGTGCATTCCGGAGTTGCAACAGGCCGAGGCATCGCCGAATCCTTTGTTGCGCGACACCATCCGTTATGCCCGGATGCTGGAGGGTAATGTGCGGAACACGGGCGTGCATGCCTGCGGTGTAATCATCTGTCGTGACGACGTGTCCGATTGGGTGCCGGTCAGCACAGCCGAGGACAAGGAAACGGGAGAGAAGCTCCGTTGCACGCAGTACGAAGGTTCCGTGATTGAAGACACGGGATTGATCAAGATGGACTTTTTGGGGCTGAAGACTCTCTCCATCATCAAGGAATGCCAGGCCAACATCTACGACAGTCTCGGGATGGAAATAGACGTGGACGCATTGGACATTACGGACCCGGCCACCTATCGTCTGTATTGCGACGGACGTACCATCGGGACGTTCCAGTTCGAATCCCCCGGCATGCAGAAGTATTTGCGAGAATTGCAGCCTTCCACATTCGAGGACCTTATTGCCATGAATGCGCTTTACCGTCCGGGACCGATGGATTATATACCCGACTTTATCGACCGTAAACAAGGACGTAAACCGGTGGAATACGACATACCGTGTATGGAGAAGTATCTGAAAGACACATACGGCATCACGGTGTATCAGGAGCAGGTGATGTTGCTGTCCCGTCAGTTGGCCGATTTTACGCGAGGCGAGAGCGACACATTGCGCAAGGCTATGGGTAAGAAGCTGATAGAAAAGCTGAATCACATGTATCCCAAGTTCATCGAGGGCGGAAAGAAGAATGGCCACGACCCGAAAGTGCTGGAAAAGATTTGGGCGGACTGGAAGAAGTTTGCCTCGTATGCGTTCAATAAGAGCCATGCCACGTGCTACTCTTGGGTTGCCTATCAGACGGCCTACCTGAAAGCCAATTTCCCCGCCCAGTATATGGCGGCCGTAATGAGTCGAAGTTTGGCGAACATTACCGACATCACAAAGCTGATGAGCGAGTGCAAAAGTATCGGTATCAATACCTTGGGACCGGACGTCAACATCAGCCGCCGGAAGTTCAGTGTGGACGTAGACGGAAACATCCGTTTCGGCTTGGGGGCCGTCAAGGGCTTGGGCGATTCGGCTGTGGACGCCATCGTGAAAGAACGGGAAGCCCACGGGCCTTATAAGAGCATTTTTGACTTCATTCAACGTGTGCCGAGCGGAGCCGTGAAACGGAATAACCTGGAAAGCCTGGTGCTTTCGGGGGCTTTCGATTGTTTCGACGGCATCACCCGCGAACAGTATTTCGGCGTGAATGCCAAAGGGGAAAGCTTTATCGACCAGTTGGCACGTTACGGCTCGCGCTACCAGACCGACAAGGATGCCGTGCAGAATTCACTTTTCGGGGATATGGACATGGTGGAAATCGCCACGCCGGAAGTGCCGCAGGCCGAACCGTGGAGTTCGTTGGAGCGTTTGAACAAGGAGCGCGACTTGGTCGGCATTTATCTGTCCGCCCATCCGTTGGACGATTATGCCGTCATACTTCAAAATGTGTGCAACGTGCACATGGCGGATTTGAAAGATTTGGAACAGTTTGTCAATATGGACCTCACGCTGGGCGGCATGGTCACGGCCGTACGGAAGGGTATCTCCAAGACAGGTAAGCCGTATGGCATCGTGACGATGGAGGATTTCACGGGAGCATACGAGCTGGCTTTGTTCGGACAGGATTGGCCTACATGGGGCTCATATATGGATGTGGGGAATACGCTCTATATTACGGCTAAATGCCAGCCCCGGCAATGGGATCCTTCCAAACTGGATTTCCGTATCGGGCGCATTGATTTTCTGGCAGATGTGAAAGACACTCTGGTGGAAAGGATTACGATATCCGTGGCTTTGGATGCGTTGGATGAGGATATCGTGCTTTCGCTTTCCGACATCGTGAAGGAGTGTCCCGGCAATACCGACCTTTATTTCCACATTCTCGACCCGTTGGGACAGATGAACCTGACGATGCAATCCAAGTTGGCGAAAGTGTCAGTTAAAAAGGATTTAATTTCTTATATTCAAAGCAAACCCGTCCTGTCATATAAAATAAATTAGTATATTTGTCAGTAATAACAAACGATTAAAAGGAATAATACAATGGCATTAGCAATTACAGATTCAAATTTTGAAGAGTTGTTGGCTTCAGGTAAGCCTGTGGTGGTAGATTTCTGGGCGACATGGTGTGGCCCGTGCAAGAAAATCGGACCGGATATCGAGGCGTTGGCAGAAGAATATAAGGAACAAGCTGTCATCGGCAAGTGCGATGTGGAGGAAAACGACGGCTTGGCCATGCGTTTCGGTGTGCGCAACGTGCCTACTGTGATCTTCATTAAAAACGGTGAGGTGGTGGACAAACAAGTCGGTGCGGCTCCGAAGAGTACTTTCGAGGAAAAGCTGAAGGCCATCCTTTAAAGATATAAGTTATGGACAGTTTGGAACAGGAACTCCTGCAAGATGCTGAGGACGATGCACGCACGGTGGAGTTCATCAAAAATTACTTGCCGCAAGAAGTAAAAGACAAGTTTACGGACGAAGAGCTTTATTACTTTCTGGATGTCATCGTGGAGTATTATGCCAATAGCGGTATTCTGGATGCGGCGCCCGACAAGGACGGCTATATAGAAATCGACCAGGACAAAATAGTGGATTACGTCATCAGTCAGGCCCGTAAAGACAAGATGGGCGACTTTGCGGCTGAAGATATCCTGTGGGTGGTCCAGGGCGAGTTGGAATACGGGGAATCTTTCGGTGAGGAGGATTAATCCTGATTTATAAGTTTATGACGGCAGCGGTTCGAGTCTGTGAAAATGTAAGACAGAACTGCCGCTACGCCATTTTGAAAAATAATCTCCGCAGAACGGAAAACGATTCTCAGCCGATTGGAAAATCAATTGCAGACGAATGATTTTTCGTTCTGCGGAGATTTGTTCTTGTTTCGTATTTAGTTGTAAATTAGAGGATTGCTTCTTGGTTTGGTAAGGTGAGATGTTTTGGCATGGGTATACCTGTTTTCCAAGTGCGCGTCATGTCTTTGGTTGAAGAAGACATAAAAATAGGGCGCGGAATCACTTCCACGCCCTATTACATCAGGGGCATTTCCCATATTGATATGAGAAAGTATATTTTTGCATAATTAAGGTTTATGAAAGAACATTCACAGCATATTGAAACTACTGTACCTTGTTCTTTTCTGCTATATTGCAAATATAGGCATTCTTTTTGATAACTCAAAGGAAAATATCTATTATTTTTTCCTTTATTATGAACTTTTCAAACTTTTAGAAGCTCACTGTGCGTGAACCGTCTTCGTTCTCTTCGATGGTTACTTTCACCGTATTACCCGGAAGAAGTTCTTCCACCAGTTCCGGCCATTCGATAAAGCAAAGCGCACCGCTGTAAAAATAGTCTTCGTAGCCCATGTCGTACACTTCTTCCAGTTTTTTGATACGGTAGAAGTCGAAATGGTAAATCAGTTCGCTGCTGTCCGAACGGTATTCATTGACGATGGCGAAGGTGGGCGAGTTGATGACGTCCTCCACACCGAGGCATTCGCATACGGCTTTGGTGAAGGTGGTCTTACCGGCTCCCATCTTGCCGTACATGGCAAAGACGGTGTTGTCGCCCATGGCTGCGATAAATTCCCGGGCAGCCTCGTGGATGTGGTCTAAAGAGTCTATTCTAATCTCCATATAGTTTTTTGTTTTTAATTTCGTTTCTTGCTTTGCAGGGTTATCAGCGGTATGAGCATTTCCTCCATAGAGATGCCGCCGTGTTGGAATGTGTCGCGATAGTAAGACACATAATAATTGTAATTATTGGGATAGGCAAAGAAATTGTCGCCCGAAGCAAAGATGTAGGCCGTACTCAGGTTGGGAGCCGGGAGCAGGACTTTACGTGGGTCTTTGATTTCAAAGACTTCTTTGGGGTTGTATTTCAGATTTTTCCCCAGTTTGTAGCGCAAGTTCGTGTTCGTGTTCTTGTCCCCGATGACTTTGACCGGTGACTTCACGCGGATACTGCCGTGGTCGGTCGTGACGATGATTTTGTAGTCGCTTGCGGCCAGGGCTTTGAATAGGTCTTTCACGGCAGAATGCCGGAACCAGCTTTGGGTGATGCTGCGATAGGCTGCCTCGTTGGAAGCCAGTTCACGCACCATTTTCGATTCCGTACGGGCATGGGAAAGCATGTCGATAAAGTTGAGCACAATGACGTTCAAGTCATATTTTTCCAACTGTTTGAACTGGCCGATAAGTTTATCGGCCGTAGTCGAATCATTGATTTTATGGTAACTGAATGTATTCTTACGGCGGTAACGGTCCAATTGGGTCTGGATGAGAGGCCCTTCGTTCAGGTTCTTGCCCTCTTCTTCGTCTTCGTCCACCCAAAGATCCGGGTACATTTGGGCGATTTTGTCCGGCATCAGACCGGAAAAGATGGCGTTGCGCGCATATTGTGTGGCCGTGGGCAAGATGCTGCAATAAATATCTTCGTCGATGAGGAACGCATCCGCCAGTTCCGTACTGAGTGTCCGCCATTGGTCGTAACGGAAATTGTCCAGAACGATGAGAAACACCTTTTCCCCTTGATTCAGCAGGGGGAATATTTTGGTTTTGAAGATATCCGGACTCATTAGCGGGCGGTCTTCGGGGTGGGCAATCCAGTCTTCGTAGTGTTTGCGTATGAATTTGGCAAAAGCCAGGTTGGCTTCCGTTTTCTGCATGCCCAGCATTTCGTCCATGTTGCTGTCGGTCTCGGACAGCTCCAGTTCCCAGTATACCAATCGTTTGTACACCTCTTTCCAGTCCTCGAACGTCAATGAGTCATTGATTTGCATGCCAATCTTTCCGAAATTCTGTTGATAGGCGTTTTGAGCCACCTCCGTGACGATTTCTTTCTTATGGATGTTCTTTTTCAGGGTCAGGAGGATTTGCGTGGGGTTGACGGGCTTGATGAGATAGTCGGCAATTTTGGAGCCGATGGCCTGGTCCATGATATTCTCCTCTTCGCTCTTCGTCACCATGACCACCGGCGTGACCGGTGTGATTTCCTTGATGCGCGACAAGGTTTCCAGCCCGCTCAGGCCGGGCATGTTCTCGTCCAGCAGAATCAGGTCGTAGGTCGTTTCGCTGCACTTGTCCAGTGCATCCTGCCCGTTGGATACGGTTTCTACCTCGTATCCTTTCTTTTCGAGAAAAAGAATATGCGCTTTCAGCAATTCTATTTCATCGTCTACCCAAAGTAATAAACCGTTGTTCATCATTTGTAATGGTTTCGTATGTTAGAAAATAATACCGCTGTCCGTGTCTTCCTCCTCTTCTTCGTATTCTTCGTCTCCGGCAGGCGGTTCGTCGTCCGGCGTACGGATTTCGATGGAAGTAGGTTCGTCCAGTCTCAGGTCCTCCGGCACTTGCAGCGGTGCGAACTTCTCATCGTAGAACTTCTTGTAATCGTCGAAACTGAAGACCGTGCCCAACAGCTTCAGGTTACTTTCGGAGATGATGACGGAACGTATGTTTTTAAGCACGACACTCATGTGCGGATCGGCATACAGCTTTTGGGCGTAAGCGTGTGCCTCGTCGTAGCTGAGGAAACCGCTGACGCGCATTTGTGCCAGTCCGTCGGCCTTCACGATGTCGATGTCGAAATTGCGTACCATAAAACTGGTGAAATTATACAGGGCCATCTCATATAACAGTTGGTCCTCGTCCAGACTGTTTTCCGGATAGGCCAACAGGAACACGAAGTTGCTGAGGCGTTCGTCGCTTAATTGCTGCGCTTCGGCTGTGGAGTCTTGCAGAGCCGTCAGCGAACGCCGGCTCCAGATGTCGCTTGCCGCGTATTTCCCGTCGGTCAGCGACCGGCCTTCCTGAATGCCTTTCACGATGCTTTGTGCGATTTCCGTTACTTCGTCTTTCGGATATTTCTCAATGACTTGTTTCAACGTGACCAAGAAGCTGTCCCGTTCTCCGCCGTACAGTTGGCTCATGGCTTGTATGAACATGAATTTAGCGCGGTGTGCCCCCTCCGGGAAATCCGAAGTCGAAATGGAATAATTGCGGAACACTTCCTCATATTCGTTCTTGCCGTAAGCTTCGTATGTGGCGGCATACAGAGAATCCTCTATGTGCTTGCCCTGCCTTGCGTAAAGCTCGTATTTGGGGTTGGCCAGCATGATGGCATACCGGCTGTCCGGGAACTCCTCGATGAGCCGCTGTTTATACTGTTCCGCCTCGGCCATGTCATTCAGTCGGCCGTTGATAAGGAATAGATGGTAGTACACGTTGTCTTTGTCGGCTACGTCCGGGAACGTTTCGATAAGACGCAACAGGGTACGCCGTGCCAAACCGAAATTTTCCAGTCTCTCCATTTCCAGGATGCCGGCCTGATAAAGCGCGTCGCGCAGGATGTCGTTGGAGGCTTGCAACTGCTCTTCCGTGAACGGGATTTGTTGCAGGTAATATTCCCGGTTGTGCGGGTCGCTGGCCAATGAGTCGGCCATACGCTCCTGGGCTTCGGCAATGCTGTCGGCCAAGGCGATGCTGTCGGCTTGTGCCGCCATCAGGCTGTCGCTCTCTTCGCTGTAGTCATATTCTCCGAAATCTTCCGTGCGGTCCTCGTTCTTATGGCTTCTCCGCCAGTTGTCTTCCAACGGGCGTTTGCCCCACGTACGTTGGAACTGACGTTTGCCTTGGGCTACGACCGACGGGTTATAGAAATACCACGTGCCGGTTTGTCCGGAAGCTCCCGCCTGCGCCCCGCGGTTTCCCGTAGGCAGGGTGGGTGTGGCTGTCGGAGTTTTGGGCATATTGGCAGCCATTTCGGCCTGCATGGCCTTGCGTGCTTCTTCTTTCTCTTGCTTCTTCAAGGCCTCGATGACTTTGTCGATGGCCTCGTTACGTTCGTTTTCGGGCAACTTGGCCAACCATTGCAGGCTGTCTTGCAGTTTGATGGCCGACAAATGAGGTTCCAGTTCGGTCAGGATGCCTGAGCGGCGTTCCGCCTCTTTGTAAGCTTCGTTTTCTTTGTCCAATATGCCGACCAGTTCGGCGTAACAGCGTTGTGCGTTGATATAGTCCTCCTTGTCCCAATAAATCTCACCCAGACGCAACAATACCATGGCTTTGGCAATGCCGTTCTGTGTACTTTCTTTGGCACCGGTTTCGTATGCCCCGATACACCGGGCGGTATCCCGGTTGGCCAGATAGATATTGCCGATGGCATAATAAATCTGGTCCTGATAGTCCTTGTTTTTCTTGTTCTTGGCCATGCGTCGCAATTTCTTCACCATTTTATTGTGGTTCCCGCTGGCCATGGCCTCGGTTTGCAGGATACGGGCGTTGAAAGACAATTCGTATGGAGGATTGGCACGTATGACACGCCGCAAGGCCTTGTAGGCTTCTGCTTTGTTTCCCGTTTCGTGGTACAACTGTCCCAGCAGGAAGTTCAGGCGTGCGCGTTGCAGTTTGCTTTTTTCCTTCTTGACAGCTTTTTGCAAATAAGGAATAGCCTCTTTATATTGTTTCACGAAGATGAGGTAATCGGCGTATGAAGCGTTGAATGCCCGTTTTCCTTCACTTCCAATACTGTCACGTTGTATTTTATGAAAGACATCCTCGGCATCGTAAGGCCATTCCAGTTCTACGTAGCAACGGGCCAGATAGGCCCGGGCTACGGACACGATTTCAGGCTGTCCGGCATACAGCCCGCTGATATAATTGAACGTGGAGGCCGCTTCGATGAAATTGCCCTGCTGGAATTGGGCTTTCCCCATGAGCAGCCAGGCGTGCCGCAAGAATGGGTTGAACTCCTTACGGGCCATATACGCTTTTTCCTTGGCCGTTTTCCGCTTGTTGACGTTCGATTTCGGCCGCGCCTTTATGGAGTGCAGCTTGATGGCTTTCTCGCATTTTTCGATGGCGGTCTCGAAGTTGGACTTTCCCATGGCTGCCGTAGATTTATTTCGCACGGCATACATGGGCAATAAGGTCGTGTAATTGTCCTTGTGTCCTTTTTGTTGTTCGAGGACTCCTTCTTTGAAGGCCTCCGACCCGTTAAAGTACGTATTGAACCGTGCCGTCATGGCATGGTAAAAACGGGTGCCCGACGTGTTCTTTTTCGTGGAACACGCCGTCAGGACGGACAGGAGGACGAGTCCGGAGGTGATGATATGTAGAATCCTTTTTCCCAATGCGTTCTTTACACAGTTAGATAACTGAAAAACATGTATTTTATTGCCTTCTCCATCGAATAATCGACCATGAAATTCCTTTGCACACCAAATAGATGAGTATGGAGACGAAAATGATGGAGGCGCCCGACGGTATATTGTAATGGTACGACAGGTAAAGGCCGCCCAGACAGCCGCTGTAACCTGTCACGATGGAGAGCAATGCCATACGTTTGAAACTATGCGTGAAAATATTGGCCGTTACTTGAGGGATGGTCAGTAGGGAGATGACCAACACGATGCCCACCATACGCAGGCAGGCTACAATAGTCAGTGCGATGAAGTCCATCATCAGATATTCCACCGTGATGACCGGAAGGCGTTGCGAACGGGCGAATTCGGCATCGAAAGCCATGGAAACGAGCGGACGAAGGAAGCATGTGAAAGTCACAATGGCGATGAGTGCCAATGTGCCTAACAAATAAAGGTCCGAGGGTGTCACGGTCAATATGTTGCCGAACAGATAGGAGGACAGCTCCGGGGTGAAGCCCGGTGCCAAGAAACTGCAAATGATTCCGATGCTCATGCCTAAAGTCCAGAAAATGGCGATGGCCGAATCTTCGCGCATGTCGCGGCGGTGGCTGAACCATTGTATGCCGCAGGCGGACAATACGGAAAACACGGCTGCAGAGAGTATGGGGGAAAATCCAAGGTAAACTCCGATACCGATACCGCCGAACGAGGCGTGGGTGATGCCGCCGCTGATGAAGACCAACCGCCGTGCAACGATATAAGTGCCTATCAGCCCGCAAAGGATACTGGCCAACAGACTGCCCAACAGGGCATTCTGGAAGAAAGTGTAAGACAGGATGCTCATGCGTGGTCGAATCTCCTTTCTCCGATAATAAGGAAAACTTCGTCTTTCAATGCGTCGGGCAAGGGAACGCCGCGCAGTTGTAGACTGCGCACCCATCCGGCCACTTCGTCTTCGCGCATCGTGTAGAGGACATCTCTAAACTCGTCCGTTTCCGTCTCGCTGTACGCGGAAGCGTCCTTTCCCCGGAAACGGTCGAGTTCTTCATCGTTGTAATACTCTATTTGTTTGCTTACGGCAGCCAGCAGACTTTCTTTTTCGCATACTTCGTGCTGTCCGCAACATTCCTGTGGCGGTTGTACCACGGTCGGCATTTCTCTGATTTCGCCTTGTGCCAGTTTCTTTTTCAGTGAGCGGTTGCGCAAACTGCCGGCCACGAAAGCAATGACGGCCGCGACGACAAGGGCTGTAAGAATGTAAATGATAATCATAAGGCCGTAATTTCAAATCCCGCTTCTTTCAAGTGGTCCCAATAATGGGGATAAGATTTGCTGACCACTTGCGGATGATTGATATATATTTCGGGAACGACGAAACAGCAAGGTGCAAACGCCATGGCCATGCGATGGTCTTCGTAGGTGTCGATGGCCGGATGTGGCCGGACTTCATTGCGTTGCCCGTCCCAAGATAGTTCTGATCCGCAGGCTTCATGCAAGGGATACCCCAGTTTGTCCAGTTCGCGGATAAGTGCGGAGATGCGGTCGGTTTCCTTGATTTTCAGGCTTTGCAGACCCGTGAAACGGAACGGGAGCCCCAACATGGCACACGTGACTACAAATGTCTGTGCCAAGTCCGGTTGGTTGACGAAATCATACTCCAGGCGTTCCGTGGCGATGGGTTGTTTGGTCAGTCTGACACATGGCATTCCGTCATCGTCGCAGAAGAATTCCGTGTGCACGCCTATCGGTTCGAACAGGCCGTGTACGGCAGAATCTCCTTGGGCACTGTCTGCGAACAGGCCGGTCAGGACGATTTCCGCGTCTTTGTCGGGCGTCAGAGCCATCATTTCATACCAGTAGGATGCCGCGCTCCAGTCGTTTTCTATATAATAGGGTGTCGGACGGTAAGGTTGCGGTTCCACCTTGATGTGTCGTTCGTCTGTCCATTCCGCTTGTGCACCGAAGTCTTTCATCAGTTTCAGGGTCAGGTCGATGTAGGGGCGTGAAATGACCTGTCCGGTCAATTCCAGTTCCAAACCCTTTCTTAGGACCGGACCGATCATCAGCAAAGCGGAAATGTATTGGGAACTCACGTCTCCCGGTAGGCTGAGCCGGCCTCCCTCATGCAGTCCGCCGGAAATACGCAGAGGGGGATAACCTTCCGTTTCCACATATTCTATTTGTGCGCCCAGTGTCCGCAGGGCATTTACCAAGATGCCGATGGGGCGTTGTTTCATCCGGGCTGTACCGGTCAGGGTATGTGTTCCCTCGTTCACAGACCAGTAAGCCGAAAGGAAACGCATGGCCGTACCGGCCGCCATGATGTCGATGGGGTCATCGGTTTGCGTCAGTGCCCTTACCATAACGAATGTGTCGTCGCAGTCCGACACATTTTTCGGCAAGTCTTTTCCTCCGGCCAGTGCATGGATGATGAGGGCCCGGTTGCTGATGCTTTTGCTGGCCGGCAGTATGGTTTTATGCCGCAGGTGTAGCGGCGCGGTAAGTCTGATTTGCATGTTTTGCCTAAAATGTGGGTTATACCAGCACAAAAGTAGAAATTTATTTGGAGAATTCAAAAACAATTTCTACTTTTGCACCCGCAAACGGGATGTAGCTCAGTCCGGTTAGAGTACTCGTCTGGGGGGCGA
>ENA-ORRN01001167-ORRN01001167.1-human-gut-metagenome-genome-assembly--contig:-NODE-1167-length-18952-cov-11.115309_pt1 | contig 18952 bp, 19 predicted proteins | sample MGYA00242174_ERZ509132 | MGnify/ENA primary metagenome ERZ509132 (study PRJEB26280, sample SAMEA2338671) | human gut metagenome | biome: human gut; feature: human-associated habitat; material: faeces... | reverse complement strand
AAATTCAGAGGTTATCCACAGTTTTTATTTGGCACCTATTGTATAATGCGGATTTTGGTATTTATGCGGTGTTGCCTTAAACGAAGGAAAATCACACTGATTAAGGTGCTGACTGCTGATGATACAATAAGTCCGTATTTACAGAGTGCTATTGCGAGAAACTGGCATAGTTTAAGTGATTTGAACGAATACGCAGAACTGGTGTTGAGCGGATGCTTCGATACAGTTCTATTTAAGGATAAGCTTACTGTTACTTTTCGTGTAAAGCGAAAAGAAGAAATTAACGTTCTTGACCTCGCTAATTTTGTTCTGTGTGCTGCGCGATTATTATCGGACGATAAGCCGGAAACAGTTCAGGTCAAAACCACTCTTCATTCCCCTGGTGACGTAATTCTTCAAATATGGAATTTTGCACAGGAAAATGCGTTTCCTCTTTTAATATGCTATATGGCTATTTTGGGTGGAAAAGTGGGAGATTATGAATTTTATTCTATAATCGGCGTCATCAAAGGAATTATCAATCATAAATATGACGAAGACAAGAAGAAAATCGAACTGAGAAAGCTGTCCGCAGAGGCTGATTTGGCAGAGCAACAGGCATTGAAGCAGAAACTCGAAAATATCGAAACTATGCGAAGACTTCAACTTTCCTCTGTGGACGCTTACGCGGAGCCTCTTGCTACTGCTGCAAAAAATCTTGCAGTTCAGCCAAGTTCTGCAACTATTATAGATATAACAAAAATTCTTAAGTCTCAGCAGGAGGATCGGCCGCCGCAGTAATCTATATAATAGCCGCTCAGTCAATGCTTACACAAACTCTTCAAAATCTGGGTTGACATCTGCTCGGATTTTGATTATACTATGCTTAACCCGAATTGGAGGTTGAATGACATGAAACAACTGGGTATGCGTCTTCGCGCATTGCGGGAAGGTATTGGTTTATCCCAATCAAAATTTGCCGATGTGATCGGTTCTACGCAGTCCAGCATCAACCGCTATGAAAACGGTCAGGCAACGCCGACGGTTGAGCTTCTGCGCAAGTATGCGGACTATTTTGACGTTTCAATGGACTATATTTTTGCCCGCTGCGATGATCCGCATGGCAAGCTGTATGAAGCGAAACCACCGGTTGACGCGAACAATCCTGAACTGAGGAAGTTTGTTGAGATGTGCTTCGATCCGGAATCACCGATGAACGAAAAGCTGAAAGAGGCAATGCTGAAAATGCTTGGGGAGGCGAAGATATGAGCAATGAATTAACCCATAATCCGGGACAGTTCGATGAAGTCATCCATATCATCGATAATGCCCGCAGCCGCGCCATGAAAGCAGTCAATGCAGAGCTTATTCAGATGTATTGGAGCGTCGGTGCGTATTTGTATGAGCTTTGTTCTGCATCAAGCTTTGGCGATAAGATCATTGACGAAGTTGCCGCATACATTGCGCAAGAGAACCCCAACATCAAAGGTTTCAATCGTCGCGGTCTCTATCGTATGAAGCAATTCTACGAGACTTACAAGGACGATGAATTTGTGACACCACTGGTGACACAAATCAGCTGGACAAACCATCTGCTTATTATGTCTGGCTCCAAGACGGCAGATGAACGGCATTTTTACATGGCGCTCTGTGCGAAGGAACATTATTCCAAACGTGAGTTGGAGCGTCAGATCGGCACATCGTACTATGAGCGTTCAATGATTTCTGCCAAGAAGCCGATGCCTGAATCCGTTTCGCATGATGTGCGTGAAAGCATCCTCGATACCTATGTGCTTGAGTTTCTGGACTTGCCGGAGCAATTTTCTGAAAAGAATCTCCGTAAAGCAATCATCGAAAATCTGAAGCAGTTTATACTTGAATTTGGTCGGGACTTTACCTTTATCGGTGAGGAGTACCGTGTTCAGGTCGGCAATACAGATTTCTTCATCGACTTGCTGTTTTATAACCGTGCGCTTTCCTGCCTTGTCCCGATTGAACTGAAAATCGGAAAATTCAAGCCGGAACACATCGGGCAGATCAATTTTTATCTCGAAGCACTTGACCGCGATGTAAAGAAGCCAAATGAAAATCCAAGTGTAGGCGTTATTCTTTGCGCCAGCAAGGATGACGCGGTTGTCGAATATGCTTTAAGCCGCAGTATGTCGCCCACGCTTGTTGCAGATTATCGGCTTTGTCTTCCCGACAAGACGCTTCTACAAAACAAGCTGCGTGAACTGACAGAGCTTGCGTTGGAAAGCGGCGAAGGCAACGAGGGTGATGAAGAATGAACGCTGTCATCTATGCCCGCTATTCCTCTGATAGCCAGCGCGAGGAATCCATTGAAGGTCAGCTCCGCGAGTGCCGGGAATATGCTGAACGCAACAACATGACCATTGTTGGAACGTATATTGACCGGGCATTATCTGCAAAAACGGCAGATCGACCGGAGTTCCAGCGCATGATCAAGGACAGCGCAAAAGAGCTGTTTAAGATCGTACTTGTGTAGAAGCTCGACCGCTTTTCCCGCGACCGTTACGACAGCGCTCACTACAAGCACATTCTGAAAAAGAACGGCGTAAAGGTTATTTCTGCGAAAGAGCATATCTCCGAAGGCCCGGAGGGTATTATTCTGGAAGCAATGCTGGAGGGCTATGCTGAGTTCTATTCTGCTGAGTTATCAGAGAAGATCCATCGTGGGCAGAAAGAGAATGCATTGAAAGGAAAAAACAACGGCGGTGGCGTTCCGCTCGGCTATCTGTTGGACAAGAAAGCACAGAAGCTTGTGATCGATCCCGTGACTGCACCATTAGTGGTTGAGATATTTGAAAAGTATGCTGATGGCAAGACGATTCGTTCCATTGTTGAGGATTTCAATACCCGCGGACTTAAAACGAAAAGGGGACAGCCCTTCAATATCAATAGTTTCAGCTCTCTGCTGAAAAACCGCAAATACATTGGCGAGTATCGCTATCAGGATGTTGTAATTGAGGGCGGCGTTCCTGCTATCGTTCCGGAAGACCTGTTCAACCGTGTGCAGGAACGCATGGAGAAGAACCGCCATGCTCCCGCAATGGCAAAAGCAAAAGAGGACTATCTGCTGACAACAAAGCTGTTCTGCGGTAAGTGTGAGCGCATGATGGTTGGTGAAAGCGGTACGAGTCATACCGGCGCTATGCACTATTATTACAAGTGCGGCGGCGCAAAGCGCCGAAAGGGCTGCGACAAGAAAGCAGTCCGCAAGGACTGGATTGAACGTGTCGTCGTCCGTCTGACTATGCAGCGTGTCATGGATGAAGAAAAGATCAGCAGGCTTATCGACGCAATTCTTGTTATGCAGGAGCAGGAAGACACGACAACGCCTGCGCTTCGTTCACAGCTTGCAGAAACTGAGTCCGCCATCGGGAACATTCTGAAAGCAATCGAGCAGGGCATTTTCACGCCGTCCACCAAACAGCGGCTTGATGAGTTGGAAGCACGGAAAGAAGAAATCCTTGTGAAAATATCCAGGCCGCCGAACTGCAAAAGCCAAAGCTGACCCGTGAACAGATGACAGCATGGTTTGAGCAGTTCCGTCATGGTGATCCGACAAACCGTGAGTTTCAGAAACGCTTGATTGACACGTTTGTGAACGCAGTGTATGTGTTCGATGATAAACTGGTCTTGACCTATAACTATCAACATGGGACGCAGACGATCTCGCTTGAAGAGATCGAGTCGGCGTTGAGTTCGGATTTTGATGGGGCTACTCCACCAAAAACAACAAACCGCAAGGCTTTCGGCCTTGCGGTTTTGTCATACCTACAGGTTCGGATACATCCTTTACCACATCAGTACACAGCTTTTAACGATGACGGTAAACTGGAATTCCCATATACTTTGTCAGTGCCTCCTCGAGGATGTCAGCTACATGGCCGCGGACAAAGCAAACATGATGTTCATATCCATTTTCGCAAACATAGCGCAACAGATTCTGCAGGTTCTCAATATAACAGTTTGCTACACCGCCTTTGGTAGGAATCACCTCATCCCGGAACACCCCTTCGCCAAGATAAGCCTTGACCGTTCCCCGCTGGTCATCCGTGGTTAGCCGAATGAATGTCATATCTCCGGCAGCCACATGGCCCTTGCAGGCGCCAAAGCAATTCTCCTTACCAAGCGTAGAACCAAGAACGTCCAGACATTCAATCTCCACATCGTTTTGGAAAAAGGACTTCGGGAAGTTGGAACAGTGCAGTGAAACACAAGCATTGCGCTCTTCTCGGATGTTATTGTTCCAGTCCATCAGCGCAGGTGCCGTTCCGGCCGCAAGCCAAGCAGCCAGCATAGACAATGCACCAGTCACATCGCTTTCACACGCAGAAGGCTTACCGTTGTCACCCATCATGCTCATCGCAAGGCAGGTCGCACAGCCGTAGTTGTTTTCCACACTATCCCAGCATTGGACAGTGGACGCATCGCACTGGAGATCCTCTATCGCCTCATCAGTCACAAGGCACAACTTCGCCTGCTTTTCCATCACCTCATCGCTGATCCAAGCAGGAACGCTGCCGTATTCACGAATTTCTTTGATTTTCGCCGCAACCTTTTCAGCATCGTTGTAGTGCATTGCCTTGAAAATAATCTCAGAAAAATCAATTGTTTGGACACTAATTCCATGCTTTTGCAGCAGCTTTTCAGAATAACGGACTGTATTGAAGGCGATGGGTCGGGCACCAAGCATCGCAATCCGCGCACCCTTAAGGCCATTGACTACAGCGCAAACACCCTTAAACCACCGAAGATCGTCCTCAAATTGCGGAGATTCAATCGGGCAAGTGTGCAACCGGGTCAGTGAAAACGGAATGTTTCTCTGATACAGATTATTGCATACCGAAATCTTTCCGCAGAACGCATCTCGGCGATTTGCCATATCCAGCTTGTCAAAATCATCGTCACAAGCCTGAATCAATACCGGAACATTCAAATCCGCAAGCTGAATCGCTTCCGCAATGCCCAACTCTTCGCAGAAGTTGGGCATGATGACGACGATGCCGCAAATCTCCTCACGGTGCGCTTTAAACAACTCCGCACAGGTCTTCGCCTCATCAAACGTGAGGACCGCACCATATTGCGTATCCGTTTCCCCCACCATAATGTACTCGTATCCCAACTTATCCATTACCCGCATTACTGCATCTCGCGCAGTTTTGACAAGCTTAGATGGAAAAAACGATCTTGTGGAAACAATGATTCCAAATTTGTTCTTTTGATTCATACGTTACCTCTTCTTTTCCGTGACCATCGCCACTGCTTTTTTCCAGCCTTTATACAACCGTTCCCGCTGCGTCTGCTGCATGGAGGGTTCTACCTGCGTGTATTCTATACTGCTAAAAATCTCTGTCTGCGTTGCTATGCCGGCAGACAACGCTGCCAGATATGCAGCGCCGGCTGCAGACAGTTCTTCAATGCTTGATCGCTTGAGCGGTGCACCAGTCATATCTGATACGAACTGCATGAGGAATTGGTCATTCGTCGCACCGCCATCCACGCACAAAAGCCCAACAGTTTTTCCGCAAAGTGCAAGCTGTTCGGTGATATCCCGAATCTGATAGGCAATCGCTTCCTCCGCCGCACGTACAAGATGCGCTTTTTTGGTTGCTGCCGTTATTCCGCATATCATCGCACGAGCGTCGTTATCCCAATAGGGCGCACCGAGGCCGGAAAACGCCGGCACGAAATAGACGCCGCCTGTATCTTTCACTTGCATAGCAAACTGTCCGGATTCGCGACTGGTTTGGATCAGTTCGAGATCATTGACCAACCATTTGATCAGTGCACCACTATAGTTAATGTTTCCCTCGAGCGCATAGAAAACCTCTCCGCCACGTCCCCAGGAAACACTCTCCACCAACCCATCCGGCACCTGCTTCGGTCTGGAGGCTCCTGCATTCATCATCACCGAAGTTCCCGTTCCAAAAGTTGCTTTGGTCATTCCTTCCGCAAAGCAGCCATTTGCAAACAACGCCGCATGACTATCTCCCAGCACGGCAGCAATTGGAATCTTTTGCGGGAATAAACCATCAAAATCAGTCATTCCAAACAAGTGGTCACTTGGAACGATTTCCGGGAGGCAGCTCCTACGAAGTCCAAACATCTCGATTAAGGAATCATCCCAGTCCAGCGTGTCGAGATTCATCAATTCTGTGCGCGATGCATTAGAAAAGTCTGTCTTATAGCTCTGGCCATCTGTCAAGGTGTAGACCAGCCAAGTATCAATTGTACCGCAGCACAGTCTATCCTGTTTGAGCAATTCTGCTGCCCTTGGAACATTCTGCACCACCCATGCCATCTTGGGTGCTGAGAAAAACGGAGAGTTATTAAGTCCGGTTTTCTCGCGGATCAACCGGGCATACGGCGCAAGTGCGTCCGCAATAGGTGCGGCACGGCCGCATTGCCAGACAATTGCATTATAAACCGGCTGTCCGGTCTCACGATCCCAGCAAACAACCGTTTCCCGCTGGTTGCTTAAACCAATTGCCTTAATTTCTTCCGGCAGGATATCAGCCTGCTCGACAACCTGTTTTGCTGCCGTGTTGACATTGGTAATAATCTCGACTGGATCGTGCTCGACCCACCCCCGTTCATCGACAATCTGTCGATGGGGCAGATCACTTCGGGAAATAACCGCTCCATATTTATTGAACAACACTGCTTTTGTTCCCGCAGTGCTCTGGTCAATCGCCAGTATGTAGCTCATCCTATTCACGCTCCAGCCGTTCTTTGATTGCGGCGCTAATCCCTTCGGGGGTCAGACCATAGTAGGCGAACAACTCCTGAGATTTTCCGATTACAACCTCCTCCGGAAGGCCTAAGAGCCGCATCGGTGCGCTACCGCGTAACTCTGCCGCAATATGCGAAACAGCTTCTCCAAGGCCGCCTCGTGTACTGTGTTCCTCAACAGTAACAACGGCACGGGTCTCGCGCAGAGCTTTCTCTACTGTCTTTGTGTCCATGGGCTGTATCGTAAAGCAATCGAGCACCCGCACAGAAATACCTTCGGCTTGCAATAGTTCCGCTGCTTTTTTTGCCGGTGCAACCATTTCGCCGCATGCGATAATCGTCGCATCCGTTCCCTCGCACACTGTCTTTATCTTTCCAATTTCAAATTTTTCCCCAGCCTCATAAACAGGCGGCACGTCCCCGCGGCCCATACGCATATAAACCGGGCCAGTGAATTGGCAAAGCAGATCGGTTAGATACTCCGTCTGCACAGCATCACAAGGTGCAAGAATCGTCAAATTCGGCAACGCACGCATACTCGCAAAATCGTGCATCGTCGTATGTGTGCAGCCTAAAGGTCCATAGCTAACACCAGCGCTGACTCCAATAATTCGGACATCCGTCCGGTTGTACGCAACATCCACCTTAACCTGTTCATACGCCCGCGCCGCAAGGAAACAGGCTGGTCCCGTCACAAAGACTTTCTTCCCTGTCTTTGCAAGTCCGGCAGCTGCTGCAACAGCGTTTTGTTCCGCAATTCCAAATTCAATCAGACGGTCAGGCAGTTGTTTGCCAAACTCTCCAAGGGTCACACTGCCGCGGGAATCGGTCGCGACTGCAAAAATATCAGCATTTTTCTTTGCATTCTGAAGCAGTTTTGCAGTAAACGCCTTTCTGCAAGAAACCATCGCCATCTGTCATACCTCCCTGAGTACCGTCTGGATGTCAGCTTTGATCTGTTCATACTGTTCCTTATTTGGAATCAGATGGTGCCAGTCAGCCTTGTTCTCCATTATCGGCGAGCCCTTTCCTTTGACAGTCTGGGCAATAATTGCTACCGGTTTTTCCGCCGTTCTATGCCGCAGCGCCTGCTCCAGAGCAACGTAATCGTGTCCGTCACATACAAGCACAGAAAAACCGAACGCACTGATTTTAGCGCAAAGATCGTCAAGGGGCATTACGTCTTCAGTTCCACCGGAAATTTGCAAGCGATTACGATCCACGATCAAGGTAAGATTGTCCAGTTTATACTTTGCTGCGGACATCATTGCCTCCCAGACAGAACCTTCGGCGAGCTCACCATCACCGGTTAGAACATAGACATGTGCCGGGCTGCTGTCTGCTCTCAGACCGATTGCCATCCCAACGCCGAGAGATAGCCCGTGTCCCAGTGCGCCGGTCGCTGCTTCGACACCAGGGATTTTGCTGGTTGGATGCTCCGCAAGACGAGTCCCGAACATCGTGAAGGTATCCAACTCCGATTTATCTATTAATCCAAATTGGGCAAGCACAGCATACAGTGCCTCAGCACAGTGACCTTTGCTGAGAACAAAACGGTCCCTACAATCAGCACCGGCTTTAATCTTATCGATGTCCATAACGCTACCATATAGGGTCGTTAGGATATCCATGCAGGACATACTCCCGCCAATATGGCCCGATTTGTGTTCATATACCATTTCAAGCACATCGAGCCGAAGCTCATATGCGGTTTGTTTTAGATTCCTTAACATATTTTTCGTCCCCTTCGGGTTCATAATGCACTAACGGGACGGACGTTTCAGCCCGCCCCATTGGCAAAAGTTTTTATCCGAAATAGAATTGTAGTTTTTCAATCATATCATTGAGGATGAAGTGGCTATCAATGTCCTTATAGACACGAACCTTCCGGCTGCTTGGCTTGGACCAATCATACTTGCCGTCCAGACCCACATCGCCCGGAGCATCATGCATCTCGTAACGGCCCATTGTGTTATTGAGCATAATACCAACTACCGGGGAATCGCCAAGGCTCCAAAGCTCGCCGCCAAAGGAAGTCGCTGCCGCTGCTTTAGACACACTGGCACCACCCATCATCGATGCTGCGGCAGGAATGTCTGCCATTGATGCAATTATTTGGTCGAACTGCTTGCCAAAATCCATCGCATGTTCAACGAGATATTTGCCAATCTTGCCACAGGGGTAGATCTTGTTCATCATCTCGAAATAGCTGATTTTCATGGTAGTGTAGACGTTCATCGGCACCTGCCATAGTTCAATATTGCTCTTGTAAAGTACCCGAGCCGCGTTGATATCGTTCCCCTGGTTGAATTCAAAATTACCTTCCGGATAGGCACCGCCACCAATCCAGACCACTGTCAGCTTGTCCGCAATACGCGGCTCCATCAGGTAAGCAGATGCAATTTCTGTCGTCGGTCCCAGGAAACATACAAACAGAGGACGAGGATCATCCTTCATAGCCTCTTCGATGATAAAGCGGGCACCCTCACTGTCCACAGGAGTGTTCTCATCGGGCAATGCGGTCACACCGCCGTGGAGAATATTCACTTCGTCGCGAATATCCATTAAGGTTGCCAGATTAACCAGCTCGTCATAGCTCTTCTGCTCTGTTCCCTGCACATTCATAACGTGACCATACTGGGCAGCGATCATTGCCTTAACGTCAAAACGAGGCGTCATCCAAAGATGTGCAACGCAAAACTGGTCATCACATTCATTGTAAGCATCTGTGTCACAGATAACGCGAATCGCCTTTTCACCCGGGAATTCAAACGGCCTCTTTTTTAACATGGTTCACTCCTCCTGTTTTACATATTGCACCTGTTTCGCAACTCGCTGCATATTAAACAGGTCGCGTTTTACTTTTTCCATCGCTTTACGTTCCCGTACCGCCATAATTGTCATGATTGTCAGCAGGAATGCACCGGTTATCGTATTTTTAATGTCCGGTTCTACGCTAAGCGCCAGCAGTCCATAGCCGATGATATTCATGGTTAGGATGCCGGATATAACGCCGAATACGATGTTGACCCAACGGGTAAGCATCAGGCCAAGGAACACACCAATCATTGCACTAAAGATTGGTGTCATCGACTGCAGACCGGTGGCTGCAGCGGTACCTGCGCCTCGGCTCAGCGAGATAATTGCGGAAAAACCGGCGTAAAACGAGGCGACAAGGAATCCCTTTCCGTACACCTTATATTTGTCAATACCTGCATTTTTTGCGAGCTGGGCGTCACCGCCAACAGCACGGCAGTTCGAGCCAAACACGCTGTATTTGTGCAGATAGAACATCAATGCACCCAATCCAACCGCAATAAGGATATTCCACGGTGCCTTGCCTAGGATTGTTTGCGCGCTCGTAATGACCAGTGACTTATTCTGTGCAACAACCGCACCCAGTGCGCCGAGCAGCAGGCAATAGGCAATACTGATGACCAGTGAGTTGGTACGAATAACCCTCAGGACCAGAGATTTGAGCCAGCCTACTACCATTGTTGTTGCAAGAGCTCCCACGACAAGACCGGGGATGCCGAAGGATTTTGCGGCGATTGCCGCAACAATCGTGCCGAGAATTGTCTCTGCTGCGACGGACAGATCCATATTACCCGAAATCATACCAAAACTCATGCCCCAGCCCAGAATGATAGATTCGATAGACTGGATAAAGAGCAGATAGACCACATCAGCACGCCAGAACACATCCGGCCGTAGCAGCGCAAAAATCAGATAAACCGCGCCCGGTATAATCAGGGCGGCAAAAACCCCCTGTGCAAATCGTTTCGTGTTCATAAATATCCCCCTGTGGGTCAAATCCGACGGCCGGCGGTTTCTGCCAGCCGGCCGTCACTCATTCAGCCGGTTACTTGCCGTTACGGTCAAGCAAATCCTGCAGACTATAGCTGTCAGCAATCGCCTTCAGATCCTCAAAGGTGAAGTCGGGGTTGTTGAGTACGAGGCAGTTCTTGATTTCTTCCTCGCTATAGAGGTAACCAACTTCGTTAATATAGTTTGCATAGGTCTGAGCCTCTTCGTTGCTTCCCAGCTTAATGAACATGTCCTGTAGCTGCACCTTTTCTTCAGTAAGAGGTGTGCCGTTGAGGATGTTAATCATCTGAATTGCAGTGTAGGTGGGGCCAGCAAAGTGGCCGCCAACGATGCCGTGCAGAGCACCCTGCTCCATATAGTCAAATTGGAATTCGTTAAAGTCGATACCTGCAACCTTAATCTTATTAATGTTGCCAGTCTGTTCCAGAGTCTGGACAATGCCGGGCAGGCAGTACTGCGTCATACCTGCAATAATAATGCCGTCACACTCGGGATAGGCAGTGAGGAATCGCTCTGCGATGGTTGCACCGCCTGCAGCAGTGAAGGTCAAAGTGAAATCGCGTTCTTCGGCAAGGACGGTCATTCCGTATTCCTCACAAGCCTTTGCAATACCTTCGTCGCGCATGTTTGCTGTAGTACCACCAGTAGGCAAGCCAATCATGCACAGATTCTTGCACCCCAGTTTACCAAGCACACTGGTTGCCCAGTAGGCAGAGTCGACATCGTCCTCATAGGTAGTACCGACGAAATACTCAGAATTCATGGCAGCTTCGTAATCCTCGGTGCCCTCTTCAAACTTGTAAAAATAAGTGCCCCAGTATACACCTTCTGGATCACAGATTTCTGCTACCTTTGCAGGAGAGATCATCGCGGCAGGCACCAGAATGGCATCACAACCTGCTGCAATCAAGTTCTGCAATGCAACAAGGGTTTCTTCTGCAGACATACCAGTTGAGGTCGCAGTAACCAGTTCGCAACCGAGAGCCTCAACGGTCAGCTTAAGCTGATTCAGCAGTGGGGCAGTTGTTGCATCCGCCGAGCCTGTATCGAGAGTACCAATCTTAAAGCTGCCGGGACCTGCTGCTTCATCGTCTTTGACACCTCCCTCAGCACCGCAAGCAGCGAGGGAAAAGGTCAAAACGAGCGTCAACAATAATGCTACAAACTTTTTCATTCTTTTTTCCTCCAATAATTTTTATTAAATGTCTATCCAGACATTGAAAACATAGTTTACATAGTTGCACTCTTTTCCTTGAGTCGGGAGGTCATAATCAGGACTAAGACAAAGATCAATCCCTTAATAACCTCCTGCATACGTCCGTCAATGCCAAGAAGCACCATCCCATTGGTCAGCACCGAGACGATAAAGCAGCCAATAAAAACACTGCGCAGCTTTGCTCCTGTTCCACCCTCGGAAGGCATTCCGCCAAGGGTAAGTGCAATCATAACGTTAAACTCAAAGTTGGAAGCCGTGCTGGTACTAACTTGACCGCCTCTTGCCATTGAAAGCAGAGAGATCACACCGCCAGTGACTCCCGCCGCAACAAAAGCCAGAAGTTTTGTCTTGCGGATATCCACGCCGGATTGCACGGTCGCCTCCTGTCCAGAACCAACCATCCGACAGTGCTTGCCAAATGCGGTATAACTGAACAGCCATCCAACAAAAACCGTCGCAACAATGGTAAATGCCAGAGTAAACGGAAGGCTATCAAAAAAGTTAAGCACTTTCGGCACTTTAATATGACCTATTGGTCCGAGCAGTGTCGTAAAGGTTCCCTTCAACAGGAAGGAAACACCGAGGGTCTGGATAAAGACAACGAGGCCAACTCTTGAATAAAGCAGTCCGTTCAGTATGCCGATTCCAATACAGACAACAAACGGGATCACAAAAACCAGCAGATCCACCCCTGTGACTTCCACTGCCTTTGCCGCAAGGAGACTCGCAAAGCAAACGACACTGCCGAAGGAAAGATCAAAAGCACCTTGTGCGAACAGAAAAGAAAGTCCAAGCCCTCCAATGATAAATAGCACCGACTGTGAGAAAATTGTTTTCAGGTTATATGCACTGAACAGCAGTCCTTTAGATGCGACCCCGAACACCGCGACCACAAGGATCAAGCTCACCCAAGGGAAAACATTGACCAGTAGCTTCGTATTGAGCTTTGATTGGATCTTCATCTTCGTCCCTCCCTCAGATCATGCTGCTGACGAGCTGATTTTCATCGATTTGGGCGCTGCGAGGAATTTCCTGCACAATCTCATGATTCTTCATAATCAGGATTCTGTCACTCATTCCAATCAGTTCCGGCAGTTCTTCTGAAATCATGATCATAGATCTGCCCTCTTTTTTGAATTGCTGCATCAGCTTGTAGATTGCTTCCTTAACACCAATATCAATACCGCGGGTTGGGCAGTCCATGATGAGAATTTGTGAATCGTTACCCATCCACTTTGCAAGAACGACCTTCTGTTTGTTACCGCCCGACAACTCCCGGCAATGCTGGTCGCTGCTGCGCATCTTGATTGCCAGCGCGTCCGTCCATTTTGCAGCGAGTGCTTTTTCCCTTTTGGGGTTGATAAATCCGTGTTTTGTCAGCTTGGGTAAACTTGGTAAACAAATGTTGTCCTGAATGCTGGCATTTAGTATAATCGCCTCAGTGTCCCGGTTTTTCGAGAGATATCCAACACCCAGCCGGATTGCTTCACGAGGAGATGTGATTGTCTTTCCGCCTACCGTCACTGTTCCACTATCCGGCTTTTCAATTCCGAAGAGGACCTTGCCCAACTCGTGCATTCCGCACTCAGCAAGGCCGCCGATTCCGAGGATCTCTCCCTTGTGCAGCTCGATTGTAACGCCATAAACATTAATCGCATTGAGTCCCTCTGCACGTAGAACGACCTCAGGCTGATAATCCGGTGCATCGTCAGCACGGTAGAGGTTGTCCGCTACCTCACGTCCAACCATCAGGCTCTTGAGGCGGCTCTCTTCCATCTGCTCTTTGAAAAGGGTTTCGATATAATGACCGTCACGCATAACAGTGACACAGTCGCAGATATCAATCAGCTCCGCAAGGTCATGGGTGATGAAGATTACGGCACCACCGCGATCTCGCACCGCACGCATATTCTGATACAGAATATCGCGTCCATGTTTTGCAAGTGCATTGGATGTCTCGTCAATAATCAGCAGCTCCGGCTCAGAGTACATTCCCCTTGCGATTTCAACCAGTTTTCGATCTTCCAGGTTCAGTGTGCCTGTTATAGCCTGCGGGTCGATGTGCTCACCGCCAATTTGAGAAAGGATCTTTTTAGCTTCAGCATTCATCGTATTGTAGTCGATGCAGCCGTGCTTAACAAAGCGCCTCTCTTCATTAAGAAAGATATTCGCCGAAACAGGGATTGAACCGATCGTGCCAATTTCCTGAACAATGAGAGATACGCCTTGTTTTGCGGCATCTACCGAAGAAGTCGGTGCATAGTCCTCTCCTCGAAGCAGCAACCGACCGCTGTCCCGCTGTTGGATACCCGCCACAATCGAGGAGAAGGTGCTTTTTCCAGAACCGTTTTCTCCGATTAGTCCATGGATCGTTCCGCGGCAAACTTCAATGTGGAAATCCACGACTGCCTTTGTAGCGCCAAAGGACTTATATATTCCTTCCGCCTTGAGTAATACCTCATTCACGCTGAACCCTCCATAAAATTTAGTTTAATTTATGCTTAACTTTATATCAGCATTTAGTGCAATTGTCAATACTTACATTGCAATATCTCTAAATTACACAAATATTCCATGTTTATTTCAGTCAGTCTGCCTGTTTTTCGTCTAAATCCGGCATTATTTAGCTAAATTTTTTCTAAATAGTTTTCAAAATATTTTGCTTTTTAGTTGACAAAAAGCCACTTTACATGTTATTATATAACCAACAAACGGATCGGGGGTTGATTCTATGTCTATTACAGCTAAAGAGCTTGCAGAAAAGCTCGGTATTTCCGCTTCCGCTGTATCGATTGCTTTAAACGGGAAAAAAGGGATCAGTGACGAAAAACGTGATTTCATTCTCCGCGCCGCAAAGGAATATGGTTTAAAGCGTCCGTTGCGCAAATCCTTTTCCTCTACTTTTATCAATCTTGTTATCTTCAAAAAGCACGGCATGGTCTATGGCGACACGCCTTTCTTCGCTGCCGTGACCGAAGGAATCAGTGCGGAGGTCGCAAATTCCGGTTATAATCTTCAAATTAGTTATTTTTATGGTAATCAAGACAACGCAGAACAGCTCAAGTCGCTCTCGATGTCCGACTGTGCCGGTATTATTCTGTTGGCAACAGAAATGGAACCAGAAGATATCCAGCAATTTCTGACCATCGGCAAACCCATTGTCGTACTGGACTGCTATTTTGAAGGAACACTGCTTGACTGTGTTGTAATCAACAACAGCCAAGGCGCATATCTCGCCACCAAACACCTGATTGAATTTGGTCATACCGATCTTGGTTACATCCACTCCAATGTTCATATCAATAATTTTGTCGAGCGATACAACGGTTTCACAAAAGCAATCGCTGATTTCGATATTACCAACCGCTGTTCAGTTACCCATATCCATGTTGGACCCACACAGGATAGCGCATACAATGATATGACTCGGTATTTGCGCAGCGCTGACCGCATTCCTTCCGCACTGTTTGCAGATAACGATATCATTGCAATTTCCTGCATGCGCGCCCTCAAAGAACACGGTTACAGGATCCCTGAAGATGTTTCTATCGTTGGATTTGATGACATGCCGATGTCCTATGTCACTTCTCCAAAGCTTACGACTATCCATGTTCCAAAAGAGCTTTTGGGTGGAAGTGCTGTTTCCCTTTTGCTTAAGCAGATTGCGTCCAGTGACTCGCAGCCTGCGACGATTTGTATGCGAATTGGCACAATGCTGGTATTGCGGGACACCGTATATGACTTGCGAAAATAAAGCCTTCCAAAAATCTCCCGTATAGCTAGGGTCTATCTGAGAAGAGCAAAGAAAAAACGAGGCAAAAGCCTCGTAAAAAAGAGCATGGTGGCGGCGTTCCTGTGTACCACAAAGCGGGACTTCCACAGTTGTTAGAAAGATGTTGGGAAGGAATGTAAAACACAAACAGGAGTTGTTTTGTTCTGAAAGAGAAGATGAATAAAAGTTGATTTTTTCGGGATGCTGTGCTAACATCATTATAGAGCATTCAAGAAGTTAATTACCCTTTTATACAAGCAGTTGGATAGTAATGGAATTGAAAAACCACTGTGGGACAACACTTTTTCGATTCGCTGCACCGAAGTTTCCCTGAGCCGTGGCAACGGCTCGATGGCATTCAAGAGGTCAGCGGTTCGATCCCGCTTATCTCCGCCAAAAGCCTTGATTCCTTCGGAAATCAAGGCTTTTTCTTGCTTTTATCGCTTGTGATGTGTGATTTTCTTCGGTTTTCACCAAAAGGCAAGCGCTGACCTGTGCTCTTGATTTTAGGCTAAAAATTATGAAATCAAGAGGACAGATATTATGGCTAAAATCAAGTTAGTAGTGAGTGCAACCATCGAGGAAACCTTTTCCGACTTCATCATTTCCAAAAAGACAAAGGGACTTGCCGAAAAGACTTTGCAAAGTTATCAAGCCCAGTTTCAAGTCGTGGCGCGGCACTTGGATGTAAAGATGGACATTGCCATGCTCCAAAAGGCGGATTTGGATGCAATGATTATCAGTATGCGCACCCTCAAATTCTTTTTTCTCTTGGTGCAATGAGCAAGGCATTACCCGCCTCAATATCCCGCTCTACAAGGCGGAGGAAACTGTGAAAGAAACCTATTCGGATTTAGAACTGTCCGCATTACTAAAAAAGCCCGACATTCGGAAAGCAACCTTTGCCGAATATCGGGATTGGGTGATTATCAACTTTTTATTGAACTGCGGCAGCCGAGCCGCGACAGCTAGAGCAATTCAAATCCGAGATGTGGATTTGGACGGCGGCGTGGTGTTCTACCGCCACACAAAGAACAGGAAACCCGGGTCATTCCCCTTTGTAGTGCCATGGTGTCCATTCTGCGGGAGTATCTGCGGCACAGAGGCGGGGAGGCGGCTGATTTCCTCTTTTGCACAGAAACCGGCTCTCAACTGACGGAGAACGGTCTGCGGCAATCCATAGCAAGGTATAACACGCGGCGGGGAATCCAAAAGACAAGCATCCATCTGTTCCGCCACACCATTGCCCGAAAGTATTTGATTGATTGTGGCGGAGATGCCTTTACTCTGCAAAAACTCTTGGGGCATAGCACCCTTGCCATGACGAAACATTATTGTGCGATCTTCGACGCGGACTTGACCAAGAATTACGACAACTTCTCCCCGCCGGCACAAATGAAATCCAATAGCACAAGAATAAAGATGGACGCAAGGCGGAGATAAAAGGGCATAAAATAGAGGGACAGCCGCGTGCACAATGTCACTAAGTCAGCAACATTGACCCAAATGGGTGCGCCCCGGAAATTATAAATTTATTCGTGGGGATTATGCAGAAGCTCGTGGGCTTTGCCCTTGAAGTAGCCGTTGTAGAACACGTCCATCAGAGGGTTCTCGTTGGACTTCTTGATAGCCATGCCGCCGTCCGCTTCGTACAGTCCCTTAGTGCGGGTCTCTGCCCGGCGCACCTTGGTGCCGTAGACCGGCTGACCGCCGCCCATGACGCATCCGCCGGGGCAGGCCATGACCTCAATAAAATGGTACTCCTTCTCGCCGGATTTCACGGACTCCAGCACCTTCCGGGCGTTTGCCAGACCGGAAGCCACGCAGATCTTCACATCCAGACCGTTGTAGGGAACGCGGAATTCCTTGATGCCCTCGTCGCCCCGTGCGCCGCACTCCGCGATCGCACGCAGGGTTGCCGGGTCGTGGCCCTCGATCAGACGGCGCAGAACCGCTTCCGTCACGCCGCCGGTAGCGCCGAAGATCACGCCGCCGCCGGAGCCGATGCCGAAGGGCATATCGCAGGATTCGGAAGGAAGCGCCTCAAAGTTGATGCCGTGGGCGTCGATCATCCGGATCAGCTCGGTGGTGGTGAGCACGTAATCGGTGTCCTTCTCCTCGTGGGTGTAGCTCTCCTTGCGCTCCGCCTCCATCTTCTTGGCGGTGCAGGGCATGACGGAGACTACGACGGTCTTTTTCCCCTTGGCGTTGGCCTCGTCCCGGTAGTAGTCCTTCAGGATGGCGGAGAACATGGCTTGGGGAGAACGGCAGGTGGAGATATTTTCCTTGAATTCCGGATACTCGTTCTCCACGAACTTGACCCACGCGGGGCAGCAGGAGGTCATCAGCGGCAGATTGGCGCCAGCCTTGACCCGCTCCAGAAATTCCGCGGACTCTTCCATAATGGTCAGGTCGGCGGTGTAGGCGGTGTCGAAGACCTCGTCGAAGCCCATGCGGTGCAGCGCCGCTACGACCTTGCCCATGGAGTTCTCGCCCTTGGGCAGACCGAAGGCTTCACCGATGGCCACGCGGACGGCGGGAGCGATCTGGGCGACCACGCGGGTGTTCTTGTCACCCAGCGCCTGCCAGACGTCGGTCATGTTGTGGTGAATGGTCAGGGCGCCGGTGGGGCAGACCACGCGGCACTGTCCGCAGCTGACGCAGTTGGTCATGGCCATCTTACGGTCGAAGGCGGTGGTCACGGTAGCGTCCGTGCCGCGGTGGGCAAAGGCCAGAACGCCGATCCCCTGAAGCTCCGAGCACGCCCGGACACAGCAGCCGCACAGGATACACTTGTTGGGGTCGCGGACGATGGCGGGAGAGGAAAAGTCTACGGGCTGGATCTCCCGGTGATTTTCAAAGCGGACATTGTTGATGCCCAGCTGGTAGGCCAGCTTCTGCAGCTTGCACCTGCCGTGCTTGTCACAGGTGGTGCAGTCCCGGCAGTGGGCGGCCAGCAGCAGCTCCACGATGAGCTTGCGGTTCTTGCGCAGGCGCTCGGTATGGGTGTAGATCACCATGCCGTCCCGGGGCTCTTCCGCAAGAAGCGGCCTCTGTCGTCCTCCACCATGCACAGACGGCAGGCGCCGAAAATGGACAGCTCCGGCTGGTAGCACAGGGTCGGGACCTCGAAACCGGCCTTGCGAATGATGGTCAGAACATTCTTCTCGTCGGTAAATTCTACCTTTTTTCCGTTGATTGTAATAGTACCCATGATTGCCCTCCTTACGCTTCGATGTAGATGGCATCAAAGGCGCAGTTTTCCTTACAGGCGCCGCACTTGATACACTTGTTGGAATCAATGGTGTAGGGCTTCTTGACCACGCCGGAGATGGCGTTGACGGGGCAGTTCCGGGCGCACTTGGAGCAGCCCTTGCAGAACGCGGGATTGATGACGT
>ENA-ORRN01001156-ORRN01001156.1-human-gut-metagenome-genome-assembly--contig:-NODE-1156-length-19135-cov-5.640985_pt1 | contig 19135 bp, 19 predicted proteins | sample MGYA00242174_ERZ509132 | MGnify/ENA primary metagenome ERZ509132 (study PRJEB26280, sample SAMEA2338671) | human gut metagenome | biome: human gut; feature: human-associated habitat; material: faeces... | reverse complement strand
GGATGGCGGTGCATCTTGCCTTCATGGCGATCTCGACGGCCAGCATATCATAAAGCCGCCGCAGTTCGGCCTCCTGCATGCCGCCTGCAAGCTTCCGGCGCAGATACTGCTCGGGCTTGCAGCCGACCTTTTTCTGAAATGCGCCGTAGAATTTTTCCCGGTCGCTTTTTGGCTGTTTTTTCGGATACATGGCGTTCCCTCCCATGTGTACTGCATCCAGTATACCACAACCATCCTATGAAAATCTACCGTGTTTTGTTTTCCTTGACGCGGGCAGTTCAGGCTGTTATACTGTGAACGAGATTTTTGAAAGCCCCCGGTGTTCGGGAGACAGGAGATGTAAGGATGAAGAAAACGATTTGGATTGTGCGCACGGCGGTCTGCCTCGCGCTGCTGCTTGTTTTACAGGTTGCAACAAAGAGCCTCGGGCAGTTTGTGACGGGCTCGTGCGTCAATCTGGTGCTGGCGATGGCTGCGCTCACCGGCGGGGTCTGGTCGGGCGTGATCGTGGCGGTTATCTCGCCGTTCTGCGCCTATGCGCTCGGAATCGGCCCGGCGTTTTTGCTGTTTGTTCCGTGTGTGGCGCTTGGCAATGCGGTTTATGCGGTGCTGTTTGCGCTGCTGGTCGGCAGATTCCTGACCGCACAGCACCTGACTGCATGGGGCTGCATGGCGTTGGCGGCAGCGGCAAAGGGGCTGGCACTGTATCTGGTGCTTGTGAAGCTTGTCGCGCCCACGGTCGTTCCGGCGGCAAAGCTTGCAGCTGTCACGGCGGCCTTTACCTGGCCGCAGCTGGTTACGGCCCTGATTGGCGGCGCGCTTGCCTGCCTGCTTGCGCCGGTCGTAAAAAAGGCGCTGGAGAAGCGGAACTGATTGAAAACTCGAGCGGGGCGGTGGTTACCGCCCCGTTTTTTGAAAATAACCGCTTTCCAAGAGCAGCGTGAGGCAGGTGTTGACCTCCTCGTCGGTAAAGAGCGGACCGTATTTGCCCTTGACGGCGCTGGCCTCCGCGGACAGATCGAGCCGGCCTGCCCGCACAAGAGAATCAAACGCGTCGGATGGGCGATTCCGCCTGCAGGATTCCCGCACGGCAGCAACGCCGCCGGCAGTCTGCACGCTGCGCACAAAGCGCGTCACGGGACTGCCGCACAGGATGCGGGCCTGCTGCGCGTTTTGCAGCAACTCCTGCTCCAATAATAGTTCCAGTCTGCTTCGTTCCATACCCTGCTCCTATCGCATGCTGAACTGGATCTGGTCGCGCTGGCCGAGTTCGGACAGGCGCGTTTCAATCGCGCCGACGCTCCGCCCGTGGCGGCGCGCAATCGTCTCGATCGGAAGCCCCATGCCGTATTCCTGCAGCAGCTGTGCTTCTTCTTCTGTGCTCCAGTTCCGGCCCGCGTTGACAGCGGCAGTGCTGTCTGCCCGCTCCTGCAGTTCCTGCAGGACGCAGTGCAGTGCCCGGATGATCTCCGGCCGGTTATAGACGCTCTCGTCCGGCAGCGGCTGTCCCGTCATGGGGTCGATGCCATCGGCAAGAGCGCGAAGCAGTTCGGCTGCGCGATTGATCTCCATATGCTCACCTTTTCGCTGTTTTCTTTTATTATAGTATGAAAAACGCTGCGCCGCAAGACCTTTTCCGGCAAACTGGAAACATTTGCTGTGCAGATGACAGAAAACCGCCCGCAGCCAGACTCGACTGCGGGCGGTTTGGTTTTGATTACACGTTGAACAGAAAGTTTACGACATCGCCGTCGTGCATGACGTATTCCTTGCCCTCGCTGCGCAGCAAACCCTTCGCCTTTGCGTTTGCCAGCGTGCCGCATGCCTTCAGATCGTCGAAGGCGATGACCTCGGCGCGGATGAAGCCGCGTTCAAAGTCGGAATGGATCTTGCCGGCGGCCTGCGGGGCCTTCGTGCCCTTTTTGATCGTCCACGCGCGGCACTCGTCCGCGCCGGCTGTCAGGAAGGAGATGAGCCCCAGCAGCTCGTAGCTGCACTGGATCAGCCGGTCAAGACCGGACTGCTGCAATCCGAGCTCCTCCATGAACATGGCCTTCTCGTCCGGGTCGTCCAGCTCGGCGATGTCGGCTTCGAGCTTTGCGCAGATGGGCAGAACCTCGCTGCCCTCCTTCGCGGCCAGCTCCTGCACCTGCGTGAAATACTTGCAGGCCTCGGGCTGGTTCACGTCGTTTTCGCTCAGGTTTGCAGCGTAGATCGTCTTGCGGAGCGTCAGCAGATCACTGGTGGCGATCATGGCGGCGTCATCCTCGGAGCATTCAAACGTGCGGGCCAGATTGCCCTCGTTCATATAGTCGCGCAGGGCCGTGAAAACCTCGACCTCGTGATTGAAGCGCTTGTCGCCGCCCTTGGCGTTTTTCTGCGCCTTGTCGATGCGGCGGTCGATCATCTCAAGGTCAGCCATGATGAGTTCGGTATTGATAATGTCAATGTCGCGCAGCGGGTCGGTCGAACCCTCGACGTGTGTGACATTTGCGTCGTCAAAGCAGCGCACAACGTGGACAATCGCGTCGCAGCCGCGGATGTTGGCAAGGAATTTGTTGCCCAGACCTTCGCCCTTGGACGCGCCCTTGACCAAACCCGCGATATCGACGAATTCAATCACGGCGGGGGTGAATTTCTTGGGATTGTGCTGGTCGCGCAGCCACTCAAGCCGCTTGTCCGGCACGGACACGACGCCGACATTCGGGTCAATGGTGCAGAACGCATAGTTGTCTGCTGCAACGCCAGCATTTGTGATTGCATTGAAAAGCGTAGACTTTCCTACATTGGGAAGTCCGACGATACCTAATTTCATTTTTCTTCACATCTCCTTTAATTTCAAGGGTTTTGAGGTTTCCTGATTGCCTCAGCGCACCAATTCCGCACCAATTTTTCGTTGACGCACCAATTATGCGCTTGCAGATTGATGGCTTTCAAATAGACGAATTGCTTCCGCCATTGAGTCGTCTGTAACATGAACGTACCGATCCATTGTGGTTTTTATGCTTGCATGCCCTAACAGTTTCTGCAGCACTTTCGGTTGCATCCCACTCTCAATCGCACGAGTTGCATAAGTATGCCGAAGTGCGTGCATACAAAAATGCTCAATTCCTGCTTCGTCACACAGCTTGTAAAGGTGGGTATCATAGGAACTATTCTTCGCCGGCTCCCCAGTACGGTAGTTGATAAAGACTAGATCTTTCATAACTAACGTCCCTGTTCTACCGGTTCTGCGATCCATATACTCCAGCACTTGCGAGAGAGTGTCCGATTCTTTTCTGGAATCGCGTTCATCATAACAGGATTTCAGAACAGCATACGCTCGATCCGTCAACGGAATCGTTCGATAGCTTTTCTCGGTTTTAGGCGGACCTGCACGCCAACATTTGTTTTTATGACGATATTCGAGCGTCTTATTGATTGTCAACGCGTGCTTTTTCCAGTCGATAGAATCCCATGTCAGTCCAATCAGCTCAGATGTCCGCAAACCGGTTTCGAGTAACAGAACATATTGTCTGTAGTTATGTGAGCGTTTTGCAGTTTCCAAAAAAATAGCCTGTTCTTCTCGTGTCAGGAAATGAATATCATCGACTGCGCGAACCGGTTTCGTATACCGAACACCATCCATCGGATGCTTTGCAATGATATCATTCATGATCGCAGAGCGAAACATTGTACCCATCGTGATGTATGTTTGCCGAATTGTTGAACCTGCATATTCGGTATCCATGCGATTGAGGACGGCCTTGCAGTGCATAGGTTTGACATCCGCAATTAACATGTTGCCGAGAACAGGTTGAATATTATGTGTGTAGCGTTCCTGATAATTCCGCCGGGTATTCGGTGCAAGGTCACAAATCAGATGATTCAGCCAAAACTCAAACCACACATCAACGGTCATATTAGGGTTGGCAACGACTAAATCATGCCGATCATTATACTGCTGATCGGCGAGCCAGTTTCGTGCTTCTGGAAGTGTGGAAAAATGCTTTTCTTTGCGTACACCATTTTTGCCGCAGAATCGTGCAGAATATTTTCCATCCTTTCTTTGGCAGATTCCTTTTCCACATTCCTTACCTTTTAGAGTTTTACCCATTATGAACTCCTTTCTTATGTACAAGAAAAAGAGCCCAACACATCTATTTCATTATAGAGCAGGACTCAGCTTTTTTCAACACACAGAGGTCAATTTTTATTCGCAGCAGCAATAACCGGCAGAAAATCAAATAATGAGATTTTCGCGTATAAATGTCTCAAATTCCTTGCGCTTAACAAGTTTGCGTGTTCCCACATAAAGAACAAAGGGGCAATTCGGCTGTTTCAGCATGGAATCAATTTTATTGATTCCGATGTTGCTATACTCTGCTGCCTCGCGAATGGTCAATAGCATCTTCAAATGAATTGGCAGCTTGCTTTCATTATCAAAATCCTCTCCTTGACCCTGAATAAAAGGTTTTGTCATATGATTTCCTCCAGATGTGAAAATGAAATTAGTTGTTTTTATAAGCCATCCGACAGTCCGTTCCTGCGCTCCGGTCAAGAGCGCGTATTGCAGTCGCTGCTGTGCAGCGTTAGGCCGTGGGTACGCTCATATCATCGCATACTGTCCGTGGTTGCTGTATCTCCCTGCCAGATGGGTGTTCGGTTGTCAAGGTGCATTGCTTGAGGGTCTTTACACTTAAAAAATAGAGGCCGCTTCGACTTTTTCTGCACAACTGAGAAAAAATATTTTCTCTATGCTATGATTTGTGACGGATCAAACACACATAGGAGGAACTTATTATGATCTACACAAAACAGGAAAAACAGAAGCTGGAACAGGTGATCTCGGTGTTTGCGGAACGGCTGAAGGAAAGCGATGCCTTTGACCTTGTATGGTCAGACAAGGTGGGATATGTCCTGCTGGATATTTCCACGAATTATGACTATGTGGATAGCGCGCGGCGCATCGATACGGCAGCGGAACTATGCAGACTCATGCTGGAGGATGTTGCGCTGGATGTGCTCCTGCTGACAGAAAACGAACACTCCATAGAAACAGCAGACCCGTTGGAGCGCGCTGAGATCGTGCGCCGTTGGCAGCCGTATTTTGAGCAGCTTCCGGAGTATGAATATCTCCGGAAAGAACTGACATCCGAGTGGCCGTAAGCCGCTGCTTCCTTGACAACCACAATATCTTGTGGTAAAGTTGGCTTGTAATTGAGATTTGTGCATGCCGCTTGTGGCACGACAGCCGCAGCGTTCGGAGTATTCCGACTTGCACACGTATTGTCAGGCTTTTACGATTTCCGGTAGAATTGCCATGTCCGCAGGACAGGTTTCTGCCGGATTTCTTTTTTGGGCGCAACGCCCACAGATTGCGGGAAGGACCGCGACGCAGAAGAAGCTGCGCCGCAGGAAGTTCTCGTTCTTTTTTTGCCCAAATGCCGAAAGGCTTTGAGGATATATTCGGAAACTCCGAATCAATCGGCAAGAGCGTTCGGCGAGAGATTTTGGCACAAGACAAGACTTGAGAAGCGCAGGAATACTTTGTGTATTTCAAGCTTTTCAAGCCGCAGGATTGGGGCAAAAGATCCGGCGAAAGCCGCAGACGATTGGTTTGGTGTTTCCGCAAAAAATGAAAGGCGGTAACCAAATGAAAACAAGAAAGAAATGGCGTCCCGGAGGACGGCAGCGGCAGTCTGCGGCGTATCATCGCAGAGCGGTTCACAAGCGGAAGCGTGTGGTACGGCTGCGGGCATGGAAGAAAGGAGAACGAAATGGTGCTGCGCTTGATGTATGAGCCGCAGGAGTTGGTAGACACGAGCAATCTGAACAACGAAGAATGGCTGTCCTACCGACGGCGTGGCATCGGCGGCAGCGACGCTGCTGCGCTCCTCGGCATTTCGCCCTGGCGGACAGCACGGGATCTGTACTATGACAAGCTGAATGTTGTAAAGGCGGACATGGATGAAAACTGGGTCGCGCTGGAGATGGGACATCTGCTAGAGGATCTGGTTGCGCGGATTTTTGCGAAGAAAACCGGGCTGCATATCTTTCAGCGGAAGGTCATGTTCCAGCACCCGCTGTATCCGTGGATGCTGGCGGATCTGGACTACCTTGTGGAGCTTCCGGACGGCAGCAATGCCATTTTGGAGATCAAGACGACAAATTATAACGCCCGAGAAAACTGGTGGTACAATGGTGAGGAGATCGTCCCGGTGTACTACGAATCTCAGGGTCGGCATTATATGTCGGTCATGAATCTGGACAGGGTCTACTTCTGCTGCCTGTATGGAAACAATGAGGATGAGGTCATCATCCGGCATTTGAACCGGGACTATGCCTATGAGTCGGAGTTGATCGCGCTGGAGGATACGTTCTGGAATGACAATGTCCAGAAGCAATGCCCGCCGGACTATACGGAAAGCGGCGATCTCATTTTGCAGAGTTTGCAGAGATGGAAAGGCATTGACCGGAGAGATTTGCCGCCGACAGCGTTCGGCGCGCCGCAGCTACCGCAGATTCATCAGTATTTGCAGCTTCAGGAGCAGAAGAACGCACTTGCAAAACAGGTCACACAGCTGGATGCGCAGATGCAGCAGCTCAAAGGCTTGCTTGTCAGCGAACTGGATGGTAAAGACTGCGCGACCTGCGCGGATGGTGAACAAAGCTACGTCATTTCCTACAACCCCATCCGCAGGCAGGGCATCTCCAAGGATAATCTGGTTCGCTTGCGGGAGGTTTATCCGGAGATCTACGAGCAGTTTGTAGAAACGTCGGAGTCCAGACGGTTCAGCATCAAAATCGCGGCGCAGTCCGCCGCTTGAGTGAGGTGAAAAAACGAATGATTGCAGCCTATGATAAGCTCATCTACTTCAATGAAGCCAGCAAATACACTATTCTTCGGATGCGCACGGACGATCCGTCCGTGCCGGAAGAAGCCCGTTCCCAATACACGTTCCGTGACCGGATGCTTCGGTTCACCGCTGTCGGCTATGGACTGCCGCAGACGGATTCCGTCAAGCTGGAGATCGAGGGTGACTGGAAAGAGGGCAAGTACGGCCTGCAGCTCCATGTGGAGCATTGGCACGAGCTTGTGCCGCCGACAACGGAAGGCCTTCTGAGCTATCTTTCTTCGGGCCTGCTCAAAGGTATCGGAGAAAGCACGGCCAGAAGCATCGTCCAGCGGTTCGGCACAGATACGCTCGACGTGCTGGAGTATCACCCGGAGAAGCTGCTGGAGATCCGCGGCATCACGGAGCAGAAGCTGGAGGAGATCAAGACGTGCTACGCAGAAAGCCGTGCCATGCGGGATATTATGGAACTGCTGACCCCGTTTCAGGTCACGCCGGTAACGGCAATGAAGATCTATCAGCATTTCGGCCCCGCCTGTACGGATATCCTGCGAAAAAGCCCGTTCCGGCTCTGTGAAATATCCGGGTTTGGATTCAGGCGCGTCGATACGATCATCCGCAAGTCCAGCGGCGACCCGCACGACCCGGTTCGTATCCACGGTGCGATGATTTGTGCGCTGGAAAACGCGCGGCAGCATGGGCATCTGTATCTGGAGGTCAATACGCTGATTGCGGAATCCCTGCAATTCCTCAACGAGCCGATCCCGCTGCCCCAGATGCAAGTCAGGCGCGCAGAGGTGGAGCAGAAATTGCAGCAGATGGCAGAAGATAACGAAATTGTTTCGGACGGCGGGCGACTATACCTTCCGCACATTTTCATGCAGGAGGTGGAGACCGCGGCAAAGGCGGCAGCCATGCTCATGGAGAGTACAGAAAAAATTGACGTGACGCTCCCGCTGGAACAGGTCAAGCAGAAGCTGGGCCTGCACTTGACAAAGCGGCAGAGCCGCGGCGTCGAGGTGGCGATGGAGCGGAATCTCTCCATTATCACCGGCGGCCCCGGCACCGGCAAGACGACAGTGCTGAAAGCCATCATCGAGGTCTACCGGATTCTGCATCCCAAAAACCGCATCGTCCTCGCCGCGCCGACCGGCAAGGCCAGCCGACGCATGGCACAGAGCACCGGTATGCTGGAGGCGCTGACGCTGCACAGTCTGCTTGGCTTGCAGGGCGATTTTTGCAGCAAGGACAAGCAGGATAAGCCGCTGCCGGTTGACTTTCTGATCGTGGATGAGGCGTCCATGGTGGATATGTGGCTGGCGCATCAGCTGTTTACGCGCCTACAGAAGGACACGAAACTCCTGCTGTTGGGCGACGTCGATCAGCTGGAGAGCGTCGGCGCAGGCAACGTGTTCGCGGAGCTGATTGGAAGCGGCATCGTGCCGGTGACGGTTCTCGATGAGATCTTCCGGCAATCCAAGGACAGCCTGATCGCCTACAATGCCAAATTCATCAACGAGGAAAACAGCAGCCTGTTCTACGGTCCGGATTTCCAGTTCGTCAAAGCAGAAAATCAGGAGGAAGCCGCAGTGCAGATCCAGGCACTCTATCTGCGGGAATTGCAGGATACGTCCATTGGACAGCTTCAGATCATCTCGCCCTATCGGACGGACGGAGAAGCGTCCTCCAACGGTCTGAACGCGCTGATCCGGGAGACGGTCAATCCGCATACGGAAAAAATTCCGGAGCTGGCGTTCGGAGAGCGTATCTTTCGCCTGCATGACCGCGTGATGCAGACCAAAAACAATTACAGTCTGGAAGGTTATGATTCCGCGTGTAAGCAGAAATTCAAGGGCGTGTTCAACGGCGACATCGGGAGCATCTGCAAGATTCTTCCCGATAAGCTGTGCGTGGATTATGATGGGCGCATCGTGGAGTATTCCAAAAGCCAGCTCGGTGATCTGGAATCGGCATATGCCATTACGATCCATAAGTCGATGGGTTCGGAGTACGAAACGGTCATCATTCCCATTTTGATGGCACACCGCATTTTGCTGACGAAGAACCTGATCTACACCGCCGTGACACGCGCAAAAAAACGTATCATTCTGGTCGGTCAAAAGCGCGCACTGTTTCTGGCGATCCACTCCGGCAGAAAGGTCAAACGGAACACCTGCCTTGCCGAACGGATCTTAAAGTACAATCAGGTATTCAGACAAAAGCCTCTGCCGCAGGGCGCGACAGAGCAGAAATTGAAAAAAGCCGGTTAAGTTGAGATGGATGTGCAGAATTTGCGCAGTCATCTCTTATTTTATTTATGGAAGGAGTTCTAAGAAATGAATGACAACAAATCCGCTGTGATGAACAACGCCGCCGTGCAGCAGCTGCGCAAGGTGCCGGGCTTTGACCCGATGAAGCTCCTGCGCAAGACCATTTCCGTAAAAACCGGGCACCCGGTCTGGAAGCTGGATCTTCGCTATAAGCGGCTCTGGTTTCGTCTGGCCTGCCCGAACGGGAGAATGCTCCTGAAGCCGCTGCGCATCAGCGACCAGCTGGCAATTATCGAAGCGCAGGTTTATTTCAGCAAGGACGATCCGGTTCCGGCCGCCAGCTTTACCTCCGAACAGCGCAGGGAGAATATCCCCGGTGGGGAATTTCTCCGTGCCGCGCAGGAGGATGCGCTCAACATGGCGCTGGAAAACGCCGGTTTCGGCATCCAGTTCTGCGACGTGAGCCGCGACTACGGCGGCGAGCTGTTCGGTTCGGAAGTACCGGTCCAGACGGAAACCGCAGAAGCAGCTGCCGAGGAAACAGAGGAACCCATTGTGGAGGAAACCATCGTAGAAACAGCACCGGCAATGGATACGGATTCCGCGTCCGCTGAACAGCACGTTGTGGAAACAACCGCGTCTGATGTGCAGAACGTTACGGACGGCTTTACGTCCGTTGCGGTAGATGTGCGGCAGGAGCAGTCGGTCAGTGCAGCACAGGAAGAAGTACCTGATCTTCATGTTTTGTCGCCTCAGCAGGAAGAAGCCGCGGAAGAGCTTGCAGAACAGCCGCAGGCCGCGTCCTATACGGCAGATATGGATGTCAGCGAGATCACGCAGCGTATGACGGTGGACGAGGCAAAGGCCGTTGTGGTGCAGATCGGCACCTGCCGCGGCTGGACGCTCGAACAAGTTGCGCAGCGCCGCCCGGCGAGCCTCAAGTGGTACCTCTATGGCTGCGATCAAGCGGACAATATTCTCAAAGCCGCAGCGTCCGTTCTGCTGGACAATCTGCAGCAGAAAGCCGGATGAAGCGTCAAGTTTGGATGAAAGGGTGTGGCCGTTATCAAAGCCGGTTCTTCGCAGTTTCCGTTCCATATTACAGACGTTGCGGCGCTGCTGCGGCTCAACATCCGCAGGCGCGGCCCGGATTTTCTGTATGTGGACTGCCCGCTTTGCGGCGATCATCGCGGCAAGCTCTATCTGAAAACGTCACGGGACGTGTGGCACTGTAATTACTGTCAGGAATCCGGCGGGATGCTGGCGCTCTATGCAAAGGTCTACGGCATCAGCAATGCGGATGCCTATCGGGAGATCTGCGAAGCGCTTCAAACCGGAGATTACGCGCCAGAGTACCAGAGCTACCAGAACCGGCAGCCGCAGGAAATCGCGCAGTCGGCCAGAGCACCCCGGCAGGCAATTCACCAAACACTTTCAATGCTGTTTTCCATGCTGTCGCTGACGCCGAAGCACCGTGCGCATCTGCGTGAGGTGCGTGGACTGACGGACGACCAGATCGAACGGTTCGGCTTCAAAAGCACCCCGCCGCCTTATCTCTGCAAAAGTTTGACGGCGCGGCTTTTGAAGCAGGGGTGTACCCTGCAGGGCGTTCCCGGATTTTATCTGGCGGAGGACGGCAGATGGACGGTTCGCTTCGGAACGCGCACGGCCGGGATCTTGATCCCGGCCAGAAGCGCGGACGGACTGGTCTGCGGTGCGCAGATCCGGCTGGATATCCCCATCCGGGAGGAAAACGCGCCCGCCGATAAGGAGGGCACGAAGTACCTCTGGCTGTCGTCGAGCAGCAAACCGATGGGGACATCCTCGGAAAGCCCCATCCACTTTGTTGGCGATCCGTGTTCCAGAGTGGTCTATGTGACGGAGGGGTTACTCAAGGCTGACATCTGCCATGCCTTGATGAACCGAACCTTTGCGGCGACCGCCGGAGCAAACAACGTGTCCAAGCTGGACGAACTGTTTGCGTTCCTCAAAAAGAATGGCACAGAGGAGATCATTGAGGCGCAGGACATGGACAAGTATCGGAATGTTCACGTCGAGAAAGGTGCCTCCAAGATCTATCTGATGGCACGAAAGCACGGGCTGCAATGCCGCCGGCTGACATGGAATCCTAATTATAAGGGCCTTGACGACTGGCAGCTTGCGCTCCGGAAGAATGCTGCAAAGGAGCCGAAGACAATGACGTTCCGGGAGCGGTATCTGTATGGTGCGTGTGAAATCGCACAGATAGATGCTTGCGTAGAGCAGTGGCACAAGACGCAGCCAGATAGTGTGTCCTTGCAGGCATACCTCGGCTTGCTGGATGAAGAATATCACGCTTTTTTGCAGCCTGGCGGCAACGCACGGCTGGCAGAGCTTTTGAACGCACAGCGTAAGCAGCTTGGCTGCCGCATCTATCAGTTGGAATTTACGGACACGGAGAAGACGAAACCGTTCGCGTTCTCCGGGATCGACGCGCTCCACAAGGCAGGCTTTCAGCAGCCGCCCGCGAGCGAGTACCGGCTGGTGCGCGATGAAACGCTCTATTGTCCGAAGGATGAACCGGATCTGGCTGTGCTGGAACGTGTATTTGACCACTATAACGGCAAGCTGCCCGCAGACTATCCGGGGCGCTGCGTTGCACCGTCCGATGTGCTGGAGTTGTACGACGCGGATAAGCGGCGGTATTACTATCGGGATAGGAAGCAGTTCGTGCCGGTGGCGTTTTCTCCGCTGCTGGCGCGGCCAATACAAAAATGAAGGGAGACAGCATATGAGAAAAATTACGGTTCTGGATTTCGCAAATCAGATCGGCATCCTCAGTGACGAGGTTCCTGTGGCCGTGAAGACGGATAGGAAGGTCATTGGCCGATTCCGCTGCTTATATGAAATACCGGAAACGGCCATGCCCGGGGTGCTTGAAGCGAAGATCGACCATGTCATTCTGCGCTCCGACGAGATCACGATCCATGTCAAGCTGAAGGCAGTCACCACATAATTGACCGTGACCGGAGCGATATGAATAAGAGAAATGAGATCGTGCAGCTTTGCGCATTCTGCCGCAGCCTTGGTACGCACGTCCGCGAAGTGCAGGATGGCGCCAGCTTTACAGCAATGCTCTGGGAGGACGCAGACAGCATGAGCGAATGTGCTGCCGCTGAGATTCAGAGGAAAATCAAACGAAAGACCGCAGAATATCCGGGATTCGTATGCTACTGCTTCGACGCATTCAGCACGCTGATCTATCGGGTATAACGCATGGATGGGCGCAGCAGGATCGCTGCGCCCATTTTCTATCAGAAAGGAGCTTTATCATGGGCGTATTTTCAGAGCTTGATCTGGAAAACCAGCAGACAGAATTGGACGGACACGATTCCAAAACGGCAGAAATGCAGACCTTGCAGGCAAAGCTGATCCAGCAGCACGAGCAGAAAAAAGCTGCCGCCGCTGCGGAAGTGACGAGCAAGGAGCCTGTGGCGGAGTTGGTTGCCAAAACGGAAGCAGAGCAGGAAGATCCTACGGCAGCGGAAACAGAAAGGCGCCGTCGGCACGAGGAAGCAGAAGCCAAACGGAAAGCGGAATGGGAGCGGCAGCAGGAGGAAGAACATGCCGCTGAACAGGATGCGCTTGCAAAAATTGAGCAGATGAGCGAGACGGAGCTGGTCAAAGCGTCGATGGAGCGCATGAAAAAAGAAACCGAGCGGCTGACGCGGCGGAATCTCAAGGAGTGTGTTTCCGAGTATGTGCAGACGCTCTGTCTCAGTGATCCAGCGTTCGCGCGGATGGTCATGCACCCGCGCAAGAGTATGGCACATTGTCTGCAATTCATCAACCGGAAAGCGCGGGAATATCTGCTTGCGGAAATGAAGGATAACGGCATGGAGCCGCAGCCAAACGGCATTTACGGCGGCGATGTGCCGGAGGATACCTGTTATGACTGGGCAGAAGAGTATTTCCGGGATGCCAGCGCCAAAGAGGACGAGGTCAAGGAAGAAGTATTTGTTCCCAAGGCTTATATGAGTGCTGCGGCGAAAACCAAACGCCAGCCGAAAAAGGAAAAAACGGCTGCGAAGCCCGCACCGGTCATCCAGATGCCGAAAGCAGTGCCGGCCCCCAAAGAAGAACAGGTTTCCATGTTTGATCTGATGGGAGGCATGGTCGGATGATCGCTTATAAAGGAATGTGCCCAGGTATGGTCTGCCTTGGCTATCAGCTAAAGATGGGCTTGAATGTAACGGAACAGGCAAATTGTCAGGCGAATGGGTTTCATTGCGCGGCAAACCCGATGGACTGCCTGCGCTATTATGGGGATTTTCAGAACTCGGAATACTATCTGGTTCGTCCGTGCGGCGATCTGGATGAGGATGCAGTAGATTCCAGAATCTCCTGCACGCAGCTCTGGGTGCTCCGAAAGCTGGAGCCGCAGGAGTTTTTCCTGCATGCGCTTGCGTATATGGCAGACCATCCGCAGATGCCGGATGGCTGTGATGTCAAAAGAGAACGTGCGCAGGCATGGAACGGCTACGCCGTCGTGCGCGGCAAGCACCCGCGCGCAAAGGGTAAGCTCGGAGATATTCTGGCATTTGCCAGAGAAGCTGTGAACGGGCCGAAGATCGAGCATCTTTCGCTGTGTGTGATCGACGGCAAGGAGCGTCTGCCGGATGTCTGGTATGACGACAATTTTAAGGAATGTGAGGCGGCATAAACGAATGAAGCGAAAAGAGTTAGAAAAACTGCCTATTCTGCAGGCAACGACTGCGATGCTGAAGCAGGCGGAAAACGAACCGATGATAGAGAGCGGATATTTCCGAAAAGAACTGCGCTATGAACACGAGTACTACGCCAGATGCAAGCGGTTTGATCGGATTCTGAAGGTCGCGATCTATCTGACGAAAAATCTGGCTGCCGGCGGCAGAAAGCCGGTGTATGAGCTGTTTCTTGACTATGATGCGCAGGATTTCCTGACATACAGCTTTATGGAAAAGAAGTGGCGTACCGCGATGCTCCGCAATTTACCGCAGCAGGGATTTGGCATCTATGACGCGCAGATCTCATCCCGTGATTCTGCTGTGATCGGTCAATATCTGCATTCCAAATGGGGTGCGATTGTGGCGATCCGGGAGTTTCAGGAAGGAATTCGGGAAAAGCAGCTTCAGGCCCGGCACAAGAAAGAAACTGATCCGTGGGATGCGTCAATGGCGCTCGTGCCTCCGCTTCCGAAGGACTGGGTCAGATGGGTCAGCAAGGTCGGCGTCAAGCAGAATTATATGTTCTATCAATACCGGCGCGGCGGTGCAAAAACCGGCTACTGCAGCTACTGTGACAGAGAGGTTCCGATTCGGAAGCCGAAGCACAATGCGGTTGCCAGATGCCTCAGATGCAGAAGAACGGTGCAGTTCAAATCCTTCGGCAAGATGGGCCGGCTGCGCACAGGGCGAAATATCCTGTATCTGATGCAGCCTTATCCGGGCGGCTTTGTGATCCGGGAATTTGGGGCGGAACGAACCTATGACAAAGAGAAATACAGGAATATCAAGGCATTTTACCATGAGTTCCGCCGCGCGATCTTTGATGCGGACGCAAAACCGGTGCAGGCATTTTACTGGGGTGTTTATAAGCAGCGCACATCGCGTTGGATCAAAGGCTGCAACTGCAGCGAGGGATATTACCCGGATGAAAGCGGTCGCGTGTACGGGAAAACGGTTCCATATCTCGCAAGAACATATTTGCAGAAAACTGGATTGCCGGAGTTGACCCGCACCAAAATGAAAATAGACCCGGAAAAATATCTTGTCGTACTGAAAAGAATGCCGAATTTGGAGCAGCTGACAAAAGCCGGTCTGTTCCGGCTTGCAGTGGAATGTACGCAGGATTATTACAAATTGAGTTCAATTTTTCAGACAACACCCGTGCAGAGAGGTCTTGCACCAAAACTCGGCCTGAACCGACTGGAACTTGCACGGCTGCGGAAGAATCAGGGCGGGCGTGCATTTCTGGAATGGCTGCAATTTGAAAAGCAGACAGGAAAGCCGATCTCAGATTTTGCGATCCAGTGGATGTGCAAGGAACATATTGACCCGCAGCAGCTGCAATTCATTGCAGATCGGATGCGCTATGGGCAGATCCAGCATTACCTGAACAGGCAGATGCAGGAACTGAATTTGAGCAGCGAACGTGTCATTGAACTGTGGCGGGACTACCTTTCCATGGCGTTCCGCTTCGGTTATGACACAAACGACCCCATCGTGTATCGTGTACGCAAACTTCAGCAGCGGCATGACGAATTGGCCGCCCGCGGAGAGGAAAAGCAGTTGACCCTTCGTGCCGGAGAGCTCCTTCAGACATATCCGCATATAGAACAGAATTTGCAGGCGATCCGGGAAAAGTTTGCGTTTACAGGAAAACAGTTCCAGATTCAGGTTCCAGATAAGCTGGAAGATATTTTCATGGACAGCCGGAAGCTCTGCCACTGCATTGCCAACAGTGATGTCTATTGGGAGCGTATGGAGCGCAGGGAAAGCTATCTGCTGTTTCTGAGAAAGACAGCCGAACCGGACACCCCCTATTATACCGTAGAGGCAGAGCCGGGCGGAACGGTACGGCAGGTTCGCACACAGTATAATCGCCAGAACGATGATATTGGCGAGGTACGCACATTCCTGAAGATCTGGCAGAAGCAGCTTGCCAAGCGGCTGACGCAGAAAGACAAGCAGCTTGCGGCCGACAGCCACGAGCTGCGCATCAAAGAACTGGTGCAGCTGCGAAATGATCAGGTCACGATTCACACGGGCGACCTTGCAGGTCGTCTGCTTGTGGATGTGCTGACAGAGGATCTGATGGAAGCGGCATAACAAAAACGGAGTGGGAGCGCAGCGGCGCTTCCACTCCCATAGAAAGGACTGAAAACATGGATCATATCACAGAAGCGTTTTACAACGTCATGTACCAATACAGGTTGACCTTTACGCCGGACGGCGTGCAGGCAAACCTCAATCAGTGGCGGCAGCAGAAAACACCACTTCTGGAGCTGTTGCGCCGCCACCCGAACTGGCGGGAGCAGGAGCTTGCGGTTGTGTTCGATCTATCCGAACAGCGGCAGCTTGACCGGGCCTGCGTGGACGAAACAAAATTTGAAATGTTGACGCTCGCGGAGGAAGCGGGATTGACCGGCGAACGGCTGGAAGAATTTCGGGATGCGCTCGACGCTGCGACGGCGGATTATGCGACCGTTCCGGATGAATCCCGGCTGCCGGTGATCCGAAACCGCGGACATATCAAGTGCGACGCTGGCATGAAGGCAAGCCGCATCATCAATCGGCTGTGCGCAAAATTCGGCATCGACCAATATGAAGCGGAGCGGAAGCTTGGACACGGCGAGACGCTGCATACTGCGCGGGTCAAGCCCTACAACGCGGTTTTCGCGCGGCTGGCTGACGCGCTCAATCCGGTGCGGATCAGCAAGACCGGCGTATTGTCCGTCCATCCGTGCGACTTTCTGGAGATGTCAGCGAAGAAAAACGCATGGCATTCCTGTCACTGTTTAGCAGACGGCGGATGGCGGGCCGGCTGCCAGTCCTATATGGGCGACGGCGTGAGTATGGTATTCTTCACAGTTGATGATGAGGTCAAGGATCACTTTTATCGTGCGCGGCGGCTGACGCGGCAGATTTTCTGCTATCGCGATGGAGTGCTGCTGCAATCAAGGTTGTATCCGCAGAATGATGACGATGTGCGAAAGCTCTATCGGAGCATAGTGCAAAGCGTGATCGCAAGATGCCTTGGTCTGCCGAATCTCTGGAAAACGAATACGACCATTACAGAAATCCGGCCTTATTGGACAACCGTGCAGGGCAGCCTGCATTACACGGATTATGAGAACGGCTATGCCGCGCTTTCGCTAATGAAGGGCTACGGAAACTACGGTCATCTGGAAATTGGAAGCGCATCGCGCTGCGTTGGCTGCGGTCGGCCCTATGATCGACGCAACTCAACGCACTGCGGCGAATGTGAAGACATGTGTGTTTGCAAGGCGTGCGGAAGTGTGGTTCCGAAAAACAGCGGCCATTTTTTAGACGGCGACGGATTTTACTGCGCGGAGTGTATGCAGCCGTGCAGCTGCTGTGGGAAACTGCTTCCGAGAGAAGCGCTGCGGCCGGTGCTCAACCGGCGCGGGCGGACAAATCAGCTTTGCCCATCCTGTGAAGAAGCAGAGCTGGCAAATTGCCGTACCTGTGCGGCGCGTAGTTGTTGTAAGGATTTGCGCGGCTTACTGTTTTGCAAGAGAAGCCGCTATACACAAGTAGAATTGGAGGGGCAATATGCGTAATTTATATGAGCAGTGCTTAAAGCTGACGCAGTTTGCGGCGATGGAGTTTGAAGAGATTTTTCAGTTTTCACAGGAACGTCTCAAGCAGGCGTTAGAAACAGAGTTGATTGAGAACGGATATGCCGTGCGGAAGCAACGAGGCTTTTTGTACGCGGAAGGGACGGTGCCTGTCCTGCTGGTTGCGCATTTGGACACTGTCCATCGCACCCAACCGGAAACGATCTGCTATTCCGCAGACGGCACGGTCATGATGTCGCCGCAGGGAATTGGCGGCGATGACCGGGCTGGCGTGTATATGATCCTGCGTCTGATCCAGAGCTGTCATTGTCACGTTCTGTTCTGTGAGGATGAGGAAACCGGCGGACACGGTGCACGTGCCTTTACAAAGTCCGGAATCAAACCGGACGTCAATTATATCGTGGAGTTGGATCGCACGGGCAGCAACGACGCGGTATTCTATCAATGCCGCAACCGGCAGTTCGAGCGACATATCAACAGCTTTGGATTCCAGACAGCGTTCGGAAGCTTCAGCGACATTTCCATTCTGGCGCCGCATCTGAATCTTGCCGCGGTCAACCTCAGCACCGGCTATTACCACGCGCACCAGCCGGGAGAATATGTCCGGCTGGACGAGGTAGAAGACCTGGTCGGCCGCATAGCGAAACTCCTGCAAACGAAAACAGAACAGTTTTCTTATACGCAGAGGTTTACGGCAAGAAAGCTGGACGAACCGGACGGTTTGCAGCGGAAACGGCTCATTGCATTGTCTGACGCGCATATTGTCCGGATCAATCATCAGAATATTGCCGACGGCCGCGGATATTTTATGGACATAAGCGGCAGAATTTATCTCTATCTTGATGAATGTGACCGCATGGTACATATCGGAGACGCAGAAGCACTTTGCATGGACGGCTCTGCCGCTGCGTATCAGGCGGGGCAAGCGAAAGAATACAAGACCATAGAAATGGAAGAAGCCATGCGCCTGCTGGGGCAGGAACGCAGAGCTGGATAAAAGAAACGGTTGATTGAGAGAAAACCGGCAGTACACTTCAATGTGTGCTGCCGGTATTTTGCGCACTTTTTGTTGAACCTGCCGTACTCCATACGTATAAGAGAAGTACGGGAGGTAAAATACAATGCTAATTTCTATCGATCATGGGAACAAACAGGTAAAAACGATCCACCATGCGCCGTTCACATCCGGGCTGGTATGCAGCGAGGTACAGCCATTTGGAGGTGAAACGCTGACCTATCAGGGGCGGTATTATACGCTCACCGACCAGCGGATTCCATACCGCCGGGACAAGACGGAGGACGAGCGCTTCTTTGTGCTGACGCTCTTTGCAATCGCATATGAACTGGAAGCCGCGTCTTTCTATGGAGCGGGCCCAGTGCGGGTGCAGCTTGCGGTCGGCCTGCCGCCGGCGCATTACGGTGCGCAGCAGAAACGGTTTGCGGAATATTTTCTGAATCGAGGCACAGTCAGCTTCGCGCTGCATGACAGGCAGTATGAGGTTCTGATCGACGAGGTGAGCTGCTATCCGCAGTCCTACGCCGCAGCCATTACCGTATTCCAGACGCTGCAAAGCAGCCCCAGGGCGCTTATCATTGATATTGGCGGCTTCACAGCGGATTATTTGCTGCTCCGGAACGGAGAGGGCGACCTGAGCGTCTGCGATTCGCTGGAGAACGGCGTGATCCTG
>ENA-ORRN01001148-ORRN01001148.1-human-gut-metagenome-genome-assembly--contig:-NODE-1148-length-19215-cov-4.805063_pt1 | contig 19215 bp, 15 predicted proteins | sample MGYA00242174_ERZ509132 | MGnify/ENA primary metagenome ERZ509132 (study PRJEB26280, sample SAMEA2338671) | human gut metagenome | biome: human gut; feature: human-associated habitat; material: faeces... | reverse complement strand
CCTCCCGTGAGCTTGAAATAGTTCTCACCGGGCGCGACTGCGGCCTTGAGGAACGCGCACCCATGTGCGGCGTGCCCTACCATGCGGTAGAGATATATGCAAGCAAGCTCATTGAAAAGGGCTATAAGGTAGCTATCTGCGAGCAGATGACTGATCCCAAGGAATCCAAGGGCCTTGTGGAGAGGGAGGTCATAAGAGTGATGACTCCCGGAACGGTCATCGAGGAAAGCATGCTGTCCGAGCGGAAGAACAATTATATCGTATCCGTCTTTCTCCGCGACAGCGATCTCGGCCTCGCTTACTGCGACGTTTCCACAGGCGCATTTTACGTATACGAATACAGCGGGGAAAAGTATACAGCCGAGCTTATGGACGAGCTGTGCCGCATACAGCCTACCGAAATAGTGGCAAACGACGCAATATTTCTCAACGAGCTGCTCACACGCAAGCTTCAGTCGGAGTACTACACCCAGTGCTACGGCAACTGGGCATACGAGTATACAGGCGCAAAGCAGCGGCTTCTTAACCACTTTGGGGTATCTACCCTGTCCGGCTTCGGCTGTGACGATATGCCCTGTGCCATATCCGCCGCGGGGGCGCTGATCGCATACCTTGAGGATACACAGAAGAACTCCTTGTGCCATATTAAGCGCATACGGGTGCTGCAGCGCACAAAGTACATGCACATAGATGCAAACTCCCGGCGCAATCTTGAGCTTACACAGCCGCTGAGGGCTGACGGCAGCAAGAAGAACACGCTTCTGTATCTATTGGACAAGACCGGCACGGCTATGGGCGGAAGGCTGCTTCGCACATGGATAGACCAGCCTTTGCAGGATCCCGGCGATATAGACGCAAGGCTCAACGCCGTAGACGAGCTTTTGTCAAAGCCTATACAGCGGCAGGAACTGATGACGGCTCTCGACGCCATATACGACATAGAGCGTCTTTGCAGCCGCATAGCCTATTCCACGGTACTCGCACGGGACTGCGATTGCCTCCGGCATTCATTGGAAAAGCTGCCCGGAGTCATAACTACGCTCCAAGGGCTCAAGGCCAACGAATTCCAGCGCATACACGGAGCTCTGGACCCGATGGACGACATATGCGCCCTGCTCACCTCCGCCATAATAGACAATCCGCCCCTGAGCGTAAAAGACGGCGGCATAATCCGCGACGGCTACAACGAGGAGCTGGACAAATACCGTGACGCCGCGAAAAACGGCAAAACGTGGCTTACCCGCATGGAGGCGGAGGAGAGGGAGAAGACAGGAATAAAGAACCTTCGCATAAGCTACAACAAGGTCTTCGGCTATTATATCGAGGTCACGAAGGCGTATCAGCACCTCGTGCCTTACAACTATCAGCGCAAACAGACACTCGCAAATTGCGAAAGGTACATAACCGACGAGCTTAAGGAGCTGGAAAACACAATTCTCGGCGCTGAGGAGAACTGTGTTACTCTCGAATATAAGCTTTTCTCCGAGCTGCGCTCAATGCTCCTCGGCTGCATAGAGCGGCTTCAGAACGATGCTGCGCTCATCGCGTCGCTGGACGTATATTGCTCCATGGCCCAGGTGGCCTTCGAAAACAACTATTGCAGGCCAAAGATACTTACAAGCGGCAAGATAGAGATAACGGACGGCCGTCACCCTGTTGTGGAAAAAAACGTGAAGGAGGGCTTTGTGCCCAACAACACCATGATGAACGCAAGGGACGACAGGCTGATAATACTTACCGGCCCCAATATGGCTGGTAAGAGCACATACATGCGGCAGGTGGCGCTCATCGTACTCATGGCCCACATAGGCAGCTTTGTTCCCGCCTCCGCCGCGAGCATAACCATTACGGACAAAATATTTACCCGTGTTGGCGCGTCCGACAGTCTCGCCTCCGGCCAGAGCACCTTCATGGTGGAGATGAGCGAGATGAGCAACATACTCAATAACGCCACCCCAAACAGCCTGCTCATAATCGACGAGATAGGCCGCGGCACCAGCACCTTCGACGGCCTCAGCATAGCATGGGCGGTGCTTGAGTACATCGCCGACAAGGAACGGTGCGGCGCGAAGACGCTGTTCGCGACCCACTACCACGAGCTTACGGAGCTTGAGGGCAAGCTGCAGGGCATAAAGAACTACAGGATATCCGTAAAGGAAGTCGGAGACGACATAATCTTCCTGCGCAAGATAGTCCGCGGCGGCGCAGACAAGAGCTTCGGCATACAGGTGGCGAGGCTTGCGGGACTGCCTCAGGAAGTGATAAAGAGAGCCAAGGATATACTGCACGAGCTGGAAGCCTCTGATATAAATATCGATCACGACAGCATTCTGGACAAGGCCAACGCCGGCGCACCCCAACAGATAACGCTGTTCGGCCCCGCGTCGCCCGATGACATAATGCAGGAGTTGAGAAACGTGGACGTAAACAGCATCACGCCCATGGAGGCGCTGAACATGATATACGACCTGCACCTTCGCGCGAAGCTTAGGTAGCATAAGGAGAAGCATTGCAAATAATGCAGACAGCAAAGAGAATACAGGTGCTCTCGAAGCACACCGCAAACCAGATAGCAGCAGGCGAGGTAGTGGAAAGGCCGGCTTCCATAGTTAAGGAGCTGGTGGAAAACTCCATAGACGCAGGCAGTACCGCCATTACCATCGAAATCAACGGCGGTGGAATAGATTATATAAAAATAACCGACAATGGCTCCGGCATTCTGTCCGAAGACGTGCCTACGGCATTCCTGCGCCACGCTACCAGCAAAATATCCTCAGCTGACGATCTGGGCCATATATCCACGCTGGGCTTTCGCGGCGAAGCGCTATCTTCCATAGCCGCGGTATCCCTGCTTACCATGCGCACACGCACTAAAGGTTCGGAATCCGGCACCGAAATTCATATCGAGGGCGGAGATATAAAGGAATGCGCCGAGTGCGGCTGTGCCGAAGGTACTGCCATCGAAGTCCGCAATGTATTTTATAATGTTCCCGCGCGGCTTAAGTTCCTGAAATCCCAGCGTGCGGAAGGCGCAGCCATATCCGATTACGCCGCCCGCGCCATTATGGGCAATCCGGGCGTATCAATAAAGCTATTGAACAACGGCAAGGTAATATACCACAGCCCCGGTGACGGGCAGCTGCGTTCTGCAATATTCTGCATATACGGCGGAGAGGTTCTGCCGCATATTAAAGAAGTAGACTACGACGACGGCAGGTTCAGGATAACCGGATATGTAGGCACCGAGAGCATATCCCGCCCAAACCGGCAGCAGCAGTCGCTGTATATAAACTCCCGCTATGTGCGTTCTCAGCAGATCTCCTACGGGGTGCAGCGGGCCTTCGATACCCGCATAATGGTGGGCAAGTTTCCGTTTTACGTGCTGGACATAGGCGTGAATTACGAGGACGTGGACGTAAACGTACACCCAAACAAGATGGAGGTGCGCTTCAAAGACGAACAGGGGGCTGTAAGGGCGGCTACCATAGCTACGCGCATGGCCCTTGGGGATCCCGTGGCTCCCACTATACGCCGGGAAGACATTATTACGAAAAAAACGGCATTCGGCTCTATAAATGCCCTGAATGCGGCTGTTCGGCAGGAAATCGTACAACCGACCGATAGTAAAAAGCCTGATAAGCAGCTTTCATACAGCGAGCTTTTCAAACCGGCGGACAAATCGCCGCTAAAACTAAAGGAGCCCGGCGCAGTGCCAACTGCAAGCATACGCTCCGGCATGGGATTCAAATACGATTCGGCATCCGCCATGGAGCTGCTTCGTCAGCGCTATGGAGAATCGGTCGTGGGGCCGAAGAATGCGAGGGCTGAAACAAAGCCTGAGGTACAGCCTGTTTCAGCTGCCGAAGATATTGCAAAGAAGGAGCGCATGCTCCCCGAAACAACTCAGTCTGATGTGCCCGTGCCGTCAGCAGAGCCTGAAACCCTATTAAAAGAAAAGCCTCAGCAGGCTGAATTCGGCCAGTCGCATTACGACATCATAGGCCAGCTTTTCAGCTGCTACTGGATAGTTCAGCAGGGCGAGAGCGTATTCTTTATCGATCAGCACGCAGCCCACGAGCGCAGGCTTTATGAGCGCATAATGAATAAGCCCTTAGAGCCGGATTCACAGATGCTGCTCATGCCGGTAATAGAGAAGCTCATGCCCGAGGAATACCAGACGCTGATGGACAACCTTCCTCTGTTTGAGGAGCTTGGGTTTGAAATAGAGGAATTCGGTGCGCTGACGGTAAGCGTACGCGCCGTGCCCGCCATACTTAATGCGCCCGAGACGGCAAGCTTCCTCCACGAAGCGATAGGCAGGCTTGAGGCAAAAAACAGGCTCAGCACAAAGGATCTGAAGCGCAGCGCACTTATACAGTATTCCTGCAAGCATGCCATAAAGGCGGGGGCGCTGCTTTCCAAAGAGGAGATAGAGGCGCTTTTGAAGGAATTCGAAGGCGACGGGGTTCCCATGACCTGCCCCCATGGCCGCCCCATAATGGTGCATATGACGAAGACCGAGTTTGAAAAGCTATTCAAGCGGGTACAGTGATATGGAAGAGCTTAAGCTTATACTCATCGTAGGCCCGACGGCAAGCGGCAAGACCGCCGCTTCGATATATGCGGCAATCAAGCTCAACGGCGAGATAGTTTCGGCAGACTCCATACAGGTATATAAGGGCATGGACATAGGCTCAGCCAAGCCTACCATGCAAGAACGGCAGGGAATACCCCATCACCTGATGGACGCCATAGACATAAACTCCCCCAAGTTCAGTGTAGCGGAATTCCGCAAGATGGCAGGGGAGGCAATAGAGGACATAACAGGTAGAGGAAAACAGCCTATCGTAGTCGGCGGAACGGGACTTTACATAAATTCACTGGTATTCCCGCTGAACTTTACAGAGGTACAGTCAGATGAAAAACTTAGGTCCGAGCTATCAGAAATAGAAGAAAGGCAGGGAAGGGGTACGCTCCACGCCATGCTGCAGGAAGAAGACCCGGAATCGGCTGCCCGGCTGCACCCAAATGATACAAAGCGCATAATACGCGCACTTGAGGTGCTGAGACTGACTGGAAAGCCAATAGATGCCCATGGCGGAGACTTTTCAAACAAGGCAGGTGCGGAGATACCGTATAATCCAGTTATGATAGGCCTGACGATGCCGAGGGCAATGCTGTACGACCGCATAAACAGGCGGGTGGATATTATGCTGGAGCAGGGCCTTGTGGAAGAGGCGCGGGCGATATACGACAGGAATTACGACCGAAGCCTACCCGCACTTCAGGGCCTTGGGTATAAGCAGCTTTTTAGGGTATTCGACGGTGAATACACACTATCTGAAGGTATAGAAGCCATAAAGCAGGAGACGCGCCGCTTTGCCAAGCGCCAGCTTACCTGGTTCAGGCGCGACAGGCGAATAACATGGCTGGACGTAAGCACCTTTGAAAGCGCAGAGGCTCTGGGCGAGGAGGTTTGCCGCATATGTACACGGGGGATGTGATAGATGAATAAGCCAATGAATTTGCAGGACGCATTTTTGAACAGCGCGCGGAAGGCAAAGGTGCCCGTGACTATCCACGTCACAAACGGATACCAGATAAAGAACGCCATAATAACGGGCTATGACAGCTTTGTCGTGACGGCAGAAGTCGGAAATGAGCAGATGATGATATACAAGCACGCCATATCCACCGTTACTCCCAACACCAGAATAACAATAAACAATCAGGAGCAAAGGGAAGAATAAATGAATCCGGAACTTAAACTGCTCGGAATATCGCAGAAAACCTATGATTTTGTAAAATCCTGCGAAAATTCTCTCGGAAATATCTATGAAGGCATAGAGGCGAATGAGGCATACACACAGGCGAGGGTGCTCAAGGCATTTCAGGACAACTGTATAGCGCTGAGGCACTTTGCGCCCACCAGCGGCTACGGCTATGACGACATAGGCCGCGAGGCGCTTGGCGCGGTATTTGCTTGTGCTCTGGAGGCGGAGGACGCGCTGGTTCGCTCACAGATATCCTCTGGTACGCAGGCGATATTCACGGCGCTGTCAGGCCTGCTGGAGCCCGGGGACGTAATGCTTTCCCTTACGGGCAAGCCATACGACACGCTGGAGAAGGCCATAGGCATAAGCGGCGATGAATACTGTTCATTAAAGCGCATGGGCGTCATATACCGTCAGGTGGATCTGACCGCCGACGGACATATAGATATTGATGCCGCGAAAGCAGCCATTACCGGCAGCGAAAAGGTGATATACTTCCAGCGTTCCCGCGGCTACTCCTGGCGCAACGCGCTGACGCCGGAAGAGATGGCGCCGGTGTTCGATATGGCGAAAAAGCTTGCCCCAAATGCGTTTGTCGTAGTGGACAACTGCTACGGTGAGTTCACTCGACCCCATGAGCCGGCCTATTACGGCGCTGATGTAATGATAGGCTCTCTTATAAAGAACATCGGCAGCGGCATAGCACCTACCGGCGGCTATATAGCAGGTTCAAAGAAGGCCTTGGAACGCATCGAGATGCGGTTGACAGTGCCCGGAATGGGCAGGGAAGTGGGCTCCTATTACGGCAGCTACGCACCGTTCTTCCAGGGTATATTCCTGTCGCCCCACGTGACGGCACAGGCGCTGAAAAACGCCGTGCTATTCGCCAAGGTGTTCGAGAGCGTAGGCATGATAAGCATGCCCAAGAGCGATGCAGTGCGTTCCGATATAGTCCAGTCTCTGCGCTTTAATACCGCAGATGCGCTGATTTCCTTCTGCCGCAGCATACAAAAAGCGGCTCCAGTGGACAGCTTTGTCCAGCCGGAACCGTGGGATATGCCCGGCTATACCAGCCAGGTAATAATGGCGGCAGGCGCCTTCGTACAGGGATCATCTATCGAGCTCAGCGCTGACGCGCCAATAGTGGAGCCTTATACGGCCTATGTGCAGGGCGGTCTGACCCACGCCCACGGACGTATAGGCGTTATGCTGGCATTGGACGATCTTATCAAAAACGGCGAGGTAAGCATATAATAAATCTTAGTAGCGCCTGAGAAGAGCGACTACCCTGCCTAATACCTCAACATTATCATAATCCGCATATATGGGCTCCATGCCTGAGTTTTCCGGCTGGAGCCTTATCTTTGGATTCTCATAGAATATGCGCTTTACCGTGGCGGTATCGCCACATACACGTGCAACTACTATATCTCCGTTTTCCGCGCCAAGGCCGCTGTTTACAACTATCATGTCGCCGCTGTTTATGCCGGCCTCTATCATGCTCTCGCCCTTTACTTCAAGTATAAAAGCTTCGCCCTTCTTCGCCCCATGAAGCAGAGAGGTGGGGAGAGGCAGACTTTCGGTCACGTCATCAAAGGCAAGTATGGGTGTGCCTGCGGCAACCGTGCCCACGCATGGTACGTCCATGACGTGGCGCTGTTTATTCTCGGGCATGGCCAAGGCGATAGTCCTCTGGGTTGATGGGCTGGAAACGAGATATCCCTTATCTATAAGCGTCTTGACGTGTGAATGGACGGTAGAGGTTGAGCTCAGACCCACCGCCGCGCCTATTTCGCGTATTGTAGGAGGATAGGACTTTTCTTCGATATAGCTCTTTACAAAGTCATATACTGCCTGCTGCTGGCGGGTAAGTTCCTTCATTTTATAATATTCCTCCATTAAACCGTATGAACGTGGTATAATATCGATATAAGGCAATGCTTTTGGGCATTACACAATATTTTTCTAAATTATAGCATGGCGCACAAATGTTTGCAACAAACAAACGTTCTGTGCAGCATTCAGCGTAGAATAAAGCGGAGGTTTTATGCAGGACGAAAAAGAACGGGGTACAGAACTTGACTACTGCGACCTGGATCCCACCAAGATATGCGACAACTGCTGCAAGTGCATAGATAGCGGCAAGGACTATGAGGATTTTCAGATTGAGCTCACGGACAGCATATCGACCCTTGACGAGATAATGGAACTGCCCTTTGACGACGATGATGAATATTCCTTTGACCCGCACAACGTTGCTCCACTGGATATAGACCCTAAACTCATGGCAGAATGGGAACAGAAGCTCCGCGCCGCTGAAATAGAGGACGCACAGCAAAAGATACAGGGCCTCAAGGGCGTAAGAAAGAAGCGTTAATCGTCCCTGAGCTTTACCACCTTTGCTGCGAGGCGGCGGTTATCCTGAGATACCGCAGCGTAGTGCTTTCTGGTGGTGTTCACATCCTTATGGCCTAATACGTCGGCCACAAGATATATATCCCCGGTTTCGCGGTAAAGGTTTGTGCCGTAGGTGCTCCTGAGCTTGTGAGGGGATATTTTCTTTTGTGGCGTTACTATGACGGCGTACTTGTGCACCAGATTTTCCACGGCACGAACGGTTATTCGCTTCTTTTGCAGCGAGAGAAACAGCGCGTCCTCATGGCCTGGGCAGGCGTCAACCTGCTCACGCTCCAGCATGTAGTTGAGCAGGGCAGAGCGAGCCTCGTCGCCGAACACCAATATGTCCTGATTGCCGCCCTTGCGTGTAACGGAAAACTCGTTGGCCGAGAAATTGACGTCATCCATATTGATACCGACCAGCTCGCTGATTCGTATGCCTGTACCTAAAAATAGCGTAAGTATGGCCAGATCTCGGGCCTGCGTGCGCTTATGGTACTGCTTTTCCTTTTCAGTCAGCCCTTCGCCCGACTGTACTGCGTCCAGCAGCCGCGCAACCTCGTCAGGTTCAAGGCGTATTATGGATTTATCATGTATGGAAGGCTGGTCGACGAGGGAAGGGGGATTGTTCTTTATCCGTTCCTTCCGATAAAAATACTTATAGAAGGCACGAAGGGTGGAAAGCTTTCGCGCCTTGGCACGCTCACCATTTATCTGCTCGTGGTCGCCGTCATCAGTATAATATGAAACATAGCTCAAGAAATCCTCAACAGTAGAAGTCGTGACACGGTCAAGGTCGGCAAGGGTGAGCTCGGTAATGGCCTTATCTGAAAACTCCGGCTGCAGCACCAGATATTTGAAGAATGTCCGCATATCCACCGCATAGGCGTATCTTGTACGCACCAGCGTATCGTTTTCTATGCCGCGGAAAAAATCTCCCGCAAAGCTCGGCAGTTCCTTTAAAACGGCCCTGGTTTTCGTAGTATATGCTATATATTGGCTCCCGGCATAATTTTCGCCCATAGGGAAGTCCCTCCAAGATCTCTTTTTATACATCTATATTATACACCAAACTATTCGTTAAACACAAGTTTAACGAATAGTTGGTAGTAAAAAAGATATTATTTAAGGTATAACTGCACTGGAATCCGCATTACCTCATAAAAACTTATTTTACAATAAAGACTTTCTCATTCTCTGTTCCGGGATTTTTCTGAACCGCTGTAAAAAATATGGTTTTATGAACTAATTGATCAGGATACCGTGAATCATAACTTGTCGCATACCGGAACCTTGGCACCTGGCTGAACTGCTTAACCGCAATATAATCGGATAGCGCAAAAGCTCCAAATAACAGGCAAACGCATCCGAGGACCGTCAGTATGCGCAAGCCTCGTTTAGCCACCACCGGCCTGATAATGAGATATATGCCGGCAACCAGAAAAATACTTCCCAAAACCGAGTAAATGCTTCCCCAACTGCTATCACTTGGAAATATTGACAACGCCGACACAATGATGAATATGCCGAATGCCGACATCAGAATACCAATTGCTTTTTGCTTTCCTTTCTTTACGGCATTTCGACCGTACTCTGCCATGGCTACGGCAGTATCTCTCGTTTCTTTATTCATATTCTCGCTTTTCCTTTCTCCGCTAACGATTTCAGGTATGCTCACATCAAAAAAATCAGCCATCTCGACCAGCATACCGATATCAGGCATATTGCTTCCCGTTTCCCAACGAGATACCGTCCTGCCGGATACATTTAACTTCTCTGCCAACTGCTCCTGCGTCAGTTTTTTTTCTTTTCGGAGCTCTTTCAGAAATATTCCTATCTTGATCTGATCCATCAGATACCCTCCTTTCGCCGTTAGTATAGCACCGGCTTTTTCATTTCAACACGACACAAAGCGAGAAATGCCGCATTGCTTCAATTAGACATTGCTGCCCTGTATGCTAATTCCGATTTTCTGTTTTGTCTTATAATACTATCATGCGACAGAATAAAGCATAAGAACAGCCACAGCAGAGCAGCTACTGTGGCTGTTTGATCGTCTTAATTTTTACATTATTTTTCCGCCAGCAGCTTCTCCGCGGCGGCCAGCTTTACGCATGTGCAAAATACAGACATTGCTTCCTTGAGTTCTTCTACAGGCGGATAGCTCGGCGCTATGCGCAGATTTGAATCCTCGGGATCTATACCGTAAGGATACGTTGCACCTGCGGCTGTCATGACCACTCCGGCCTCCTTGGCGAGCTGGTTGGTGCGCTTGGCGCAGCCCGGAATTGTGAAAAAGCTGACAAAATAGCCGCCCTTAGGCGTATGCCATCTGCCTATGTCCAAAGGCTTTATTTCGCGCTCAAGATATTCGAGGACTATGTCGAACTTGGGCTTGAGGAACTCGGCGTGCTTCTTCATGTGCACCAAGGCGGTTGCCCTATCCTTCAAAAACAGCGCATGGCGCAGTTGGTTTATCTTATCAAAGCTGATGGTCTGAACTGATATCAGCTTCTTCATATACGCCATATTCGCCTCGCTGCACGCAAAGCACGCAACACCGCTTCCTGGGAAGGTTATCTTGGACGTGGAAGCGAATTCAAATACCATATCCGGATTGCCGGCCTCGCTGCACAGCGTCAGAATATCACTAAAGGGGCGGAATTCTCCGTCAAACTCGTGGATACAGTAGGCGTTGTCCCACATGAGCAGGAAGTCCGCCGCCGCCGGCTTAAGATGCGCTATGCGGTCGATGACCTCGTCGCTGTATACTATGCCGTCGGGATTGGAATACTTAGGCACGCACCACATACCCTTTACGGCGGGATCCTTTATAACCTCCTCCACCATGCCCATATCCGGGCCGTCGTCGTTCATGGGAACCGTTATAAGCTCCATGCCGAAGGCCTGGGTGACCTTGAAGTGGCGGTCATAGCCGGGCGCCGGGCAAAGCCACTTTATCTTGTCCAGCTTTGACCATGGCTTTTCGGAATGCAGCAGGCCGTGGGTATAAGCCTTTGCTATGGTATCGTACATAAGCTGAAGGCTGGCGTTGCCGCCTACAAATACCTGCTCGGGCTTTACTCCCAGAGTATCGGCAAAAAATCTCCTGCATATCGGCAGACCGTCCAGCCCGCCGTAATTAAAGGCGTCTATGCCGTCTGTAACAGCGTTGGATACAACGTCGATATTAAGCATATCGTTTGAGAGAGCCACCTGGGCCCTTGAGGGCTTGCCGCGGGACATATCCAGCTTTAGGCCCTTGGCCTTGCAGCTCTCGTATTCTTTCAGTGCCGCTTCATAAAACATCTGAAGTTCTGCGCGATCCATCTGCTTAAGAGATGTCATAGAAAATCCTCTCCTTTGTTTCAAAGTATAAATCTGACTTAGATTATATACCCCGAATCAAAGTATTTCAATAGTTATTCTTATGCTATGGTAGTTCCGGCCTTGCCGTCAAGAGCCTCTACCGCCTTATCAAGGCTGGTGATTATGGTTATCCTGCCGGGCTTGCTCTCCACGAACTTAACAGCAGCCTCTACCTTGGGCAGCATAGAGCCGGGGGCGAACTGGCCTTCGGCCATGTACTTCCTGGCTTCCGATACGGTAAGCTTATCCAGATCCTTCTGGTCGGGTTTCTTGTAGTTGATGCTTACCTTTTCTACAGCGGTAAGTATAACCAGAGCATCGGCATCCAGATCCTCCGCCAGCTTCTCGCTTGCAAGATCCTTATCTATAACGGCGGCTGTGCCTTCCAGCTCACCCTTATCGTTGCGTATTACAGGGATACCGCCTCCGCCTACGGTGACGACTACGAAGCCGTTGTCAACCAGGCATTTTACTGCGCTGAGCTCCTCTATCTCAATGGGCATTGGGGACGCAACTACTCGCCTCCAGCCGCGGCCCGCGTCTTCCTTCATTACATAGCCCTTCTCGTCGGCTATCTTCTTGGCTTCTTCCTCGGTATAGAATGGGCCTATAGGCTTGGAGGGGTTTTTGAACTTGGGATCGTTCCTGTCTACCAGCACCTGAGTTACCACAGTAGCCACCTCGGACTTGTTTCCGCGTGAACGCAGTACCTTTGTAAGGCCCTGCTGAATGTGGTATCCTATATAGCCCTGGCTCATAGCGCCGCATACATCAAAGGGCATTGCCGGGCTTACAGGGGTGGCATACTCGTTCTGGAGCACTATGCGGCCTACCTGAGGGCCGTTTCCGTGGGCAATAATGACCTTATATCCCTCGCCTATTATGTCCGCGATATACTCGGAGGTCTTTTCGACTACTTCAAGCTGAGCCTCTGCCGTTGCAGGCTTGCCCGCTTCCTGAAGGGCGTTTCCGCCAAGTGCGATAACTATCTTTTTCATATTATCTCTCTCCTGAAAATTTGATAGGTTTATACAAACATATTTATTTTACACCATTTTGCTTCGCTTTACAACCTGCAATAGCGCCCCGCGCAAGCTCGTCGCATCGATTGTTGTAGGCGTTGTCGCTATGGCCCTTTACCTTGTGCCAGCTGATGCTGTGTTTGTGTGTATGTGCAATAAGCAGCTCCCACAGGTCACGGTTTTCCACTTCCTTTTTGCCGCTGGTTTTCCAGCCGTTGCGCTGCCAGTTAGTCACCCAGTTCTCGGAAAATGCCCGGCAAAGATAGGCGCTATCGGTAAATAAATCTACTTCACAGGGCTCTTTCAAGGCATTCAGGGCAGATATGGCCGCCATAAGCTCCATGCGATTGTTCGTAGTCATTTTTTCCCCGCCCGAAATCTCCTTTTTGAATTGCCCATACATGAGAACCGCGCCCCAGCCACCCGGGCCTGGATTGCCGCTACACGCACCGTCGGTATATATAACGACCTTCTTCAATGTATCCTCCCTAAAAATAAAGTTGACATTATCACCATATCGGTGTTATAATCATCAAGGTTTCACACCGAAGGGGCATGGTGTAATGGTAACACGTGGGTCTCCAAAACCTTTGTTGAGGGTTCGAGTCCTTCTGCCCCTGCCAATCTCCTCAGGCTTTTGCCTGAGGAGATTTTTCATTGTCTTAATCCACAAACTGTATAATATAGTCATGCAGGTTGTCATACGCTATGCGGCGTATTTCTTTATCAGAGAATCCTATCCTTTGGAGTTCGTCAAAAAGATTCGGCACATCGCTCCAATTTTTCATATCCACCGGGTATGCGTTCATGCCATCAAAATCCGAACCCAGGCATACATGCTCCGGACCGGCCAATCCTGCAATGTGGGCTATATGCTGCGCTATCTCCCGTACCGAGGCGTCACCCGTCTTTACCAGATGCCCCGGATAATAATTTACCCCAACTACGCCGTTTTGAGCGGCTATCGCTTTAATATGTTCGTCCTTTAAGGAACGTTTATGGTCGAATACTGCGCGGGCATTTGAATGCGAGGCAAATATGGGACGTTGAGATATCTCCAGCGCCTCGTCGATGCCGGCGTCGCTCAGGTGGGATACGTCCAGCGCTATGCCTATACGGTTCATCTCACGCACTACCTCCCTTCCCCTCCCAGTCAGTCCCTTGTTTGCCCTTCGCATGGCAGGTGAAGCGAGTTCGTTGGAATAATTCCATGTTAGAGTCATAGCCCTGACGCCCAGCCGGTGGAACAGCCTGACGTTGCTTATGGCTGCATTGAGCGACTCACCACCCTCAACGGTAAGCACGGTGGCTATCTTGTCACCGTCCGGCGTGTAATCCTTTGTGAGGGGCACAAAGACGTCGTTCTCCTCCATCATCGTAAAATATGAATCGAACATATCCAGCGCCTGCTGCAGGCAATCCTTGTGCATATCCATATCCACCCATGCGGCAAAGAACAGCAGCTTGCCGCCGCCTTGTTTTATATAAGGAAGCGCTACTGCCTGATTGCGGGTGGGGCGGTTTATATCCCAGCCGTCCTGCGTCATATAGTAAAGGAAGTCGCAATGGGCGTCAGCCACGGGTATATTTGACATATCTTCTCCTTTTCCTCAAAAAATTAAGGATATGCGAGCATATCCTTAATTGTGATGCTAATGTTTACTTTGCAAATTCGACCGCTCTGGTCTCGCGTATTACGTTGACCTTTATCTGACCGGGATACTCAAGCTCGGTCTCTATGCGCTTGACGATCTCCTTTGCCATGATGATTGTATCAGCGTCGTTAACGTTCTCGGGCTTGACCAGTATACGTATCTCGCGTCCGGCCTGAATTGCGAAGGACTTGTCAACGCCCTCGAATGAGTTGGCAATCTCTTCAAGCTTTTCAAGGCGCTTGATGTAGTTCTCCAGTGTCTCACGCCGTGCACCGGGACGTGCGGCAGATATGGCGTCGGCGGCCTGCACAAGTACAGCTTCCACGGTACTTGGCTCAACGTCGCCATGGTGAGCCTGTATGGCATGTATGACCTGATTGTTCTCGCGGTACTTCTTTGCAAGATCCGCACCGATCTGGGCATGGGGACCTTCGACCTCGTGATCTACCGCCTTGCCTATATCGTGCAGCAGACCTGCACGCTTTGCTAAAGCCACGTTTGCGCCCAGCTCGGAGGCCATCATTCCCGCAAGATGAGCTACTTCGATAGAATGCTTGAGAACATTCTGTCCGTAGCTGGTGCGGTACTTCAAACGGCCGATAAGCTTGATCAGTTCATGGTGCAGTCCGTGTATTCCCACCTCGAATATTGCCTGCTCGCCTGCTTCGCGTATTTGCGTGTCCACCTCGCGGCGGGCCTTTTCTACCATTTCCTCTATGCGCCCGGGGTGTATTCTTCCATCGGTTATTAGCCGTTCCAGAGCTATTCGGGCAACCTCGCGGCGAACGGGATCGAAGCCTGAAAGTATGACAGCTTCGGGAGTATCGTCGATTATAAGGTCAACACCCGTCGCGGTTTCAAGGGTACGGATATTGCGGCCCTCGCGGCCAATTATACGTCCCTTCATTTCGTCGTTGGGTAGAGACACTACGGACACAGTGGTCTCAGCCACGTGATCCGCAGCACAGCGCTGTATCGCAAGAGAAATGATGTTGCGGGCGCGCTTATCGGCTTCTTCCTTGGTTTTTGCCTCGATATCGCGCAGCATTATCGCCGCATCGTGGCGGGCATCGCGTTCAACGCTGCTGAGCAGTATTTCCCTTGCCTCGTCCATAGACAATCCGGAAATAGTCTCCAGCTCCTTGAGCTGCTTATCGTAAAGTTCCTTGATGGAAGCCTCGGTGTTCTCAGCTTCTTTTATCTTCTGGTTGAGCTGCTGCTCGCGCTGCTCTATACCATCGATCTTTTTATCCAGTGTTTCCTCGCGCTGGAGCAGCCTGCGCTCGTTGCGCTGCAGCTCGTTGCGTCTCTCTCTCAGTTCCTTTTCATTTTCGTTCTTAATGCGGTAGGCTTCTTCCTTGGCTTCAAGAACCGTTTCCTTCTTTATGGTCTCAGCCCTCTTCTGGGCGTCGCCGATCATTTTTTTAACTGCTTCTTCTGCGTTAGCTATCTTTGCTTCCGCTATATTGCGCCTGTAAACATATCCACCTGCGAAACCCGCAGCTAAACAAACGATCCCGATCACTATGGGGATCCATATTTCCACGTTTAGTGTAGCACCTCCAAATAAACTATATATATTATGTATCCGAGCGTAAAATACGCAGCATGCATGGACTATTATTTCAGTAGAGCAGGTCTACGAAACTACACACCGATATAATATCTCAAAATTTATTATAAACCCATGGCAAAACAAAAGTCAAGGACGCGTGGCCCCTGACTTATAATATTTGCCAGAATAAGTTTTTTATTTACGGTTATATCGTTCAAAATGCATTATATTTCCTCTTCCGGCTCTTCGGTTTTGGCGGGCACCTGCATCATTTTCTCCCGCACTCTGGCCTCTATTTCGTCACAAAGCTCCTTATTGTCCTTGAGGAACAGCCTTGCGTTATCGCGACCCTGGGCCATGCGCATATCATTGTAGGAATACCACGCTCCGGTCTTATTTATTATCTTTTGGTCGACTGCCATATCCAATATGCAGCTCTCCCTTGATATACCCTCGCCGTATATCATATCGAATTCGGCGGTCTTGAAGGGAGGCGCAACCTTGTTCTTAACGATCTTGCACTTGACATGGTTGCCGATAAAGTTCGTACCGTCCTTGATCTGTTCGCCCTTGCGGACATCGATACGGACGCTGGCATAAAACTTCAGCGCTCTGCCGCCGGTAGTTACCTCGGGATTGCCGTACACGATGCCAACCTTTTCACGGAGCTGGTTTATGAACACAACGATACAGTTAGATTTGGAAATTGCGCCGGACAGCTTACGCAGTGCCTGCGACATGAGCCGCGCATGAAGACCGACATGTGAATCACCCATATCACCCTCAATTTCGCTTTTCGGAACAAGTGCCGCGACAGAGTCGACGACAACTATTTCAACAGCGCCGCTTCTCACCAGTGCTTCACATACCTCAAGGGCTGCTTCGCCGTCATCGGGCTGGGAAACCAAAAGGTCATTGATATTGACGCCGAGATTCTTGGCGTATACGGGATCAAGAGCGTGTTCGGCATCGATGAAAGCTGCTTCTCCGCCCGCTTTCTGCACTTCGGCGATCATATGGAGAGCGACGGTCGTCTTACCGGAGGATTCCGGCCCGTAGATTTCAATGATTCTGCCGCGCGGCAGACCGCCGATACCGAGCGCGAGGTCCAGCGAAAGAGAGCCGGTGGAGATCGCATCCACGTGCATGCCGTTGTTCTGGCCGAGGCGCATAACAGCGCCCTCGCCGAACTGCTTTTTAATCTGCGTCAACGCAGTCTCAAGCGCTTTGCGCTTGTCTTCGGGCTTGATGTCCTCCACTTTTTTGCTTACGGGGCTTTTATTTTCCTTCGCCATGGTTATATCCTCACTTCTTTTGAAATTTGGGTTATGGTTCCTGATTGATTGTGTTTCCGTCGAGCGTGGTTAAAGTTTTCGCCAACCTTTTTCAAAAGGCTGCGGTTTCCAAAGGTGAAACTCTTTTTTACTGCCTCTATTATACTAAATCCGTCGAAAAAAAGCAACGGTTTTCTCGAACATATTTTCTTTTCTTGCTGAGGTGAGCGAAAAAGCGACAGCTAAGAGGACATCACAGGACATTGGCGGACATCTTTTTGCGCAAAAAGAGCAGAACCCCGGAGAAAACCGGAACTCTGCCCTTTTTTAGCTTATGTAGAAATTACAGACCGAGCAGTTCGGTTGCCGCTTTCTCCATTTTTGCGATGATCTCATCGGACTCTGCGGCAGTTTTACCCTTGCCGGAGAGGTAAATTTTGATCTTCGGCTCCGTGCCGGACGGGCGGACGATGAGCTTGCTGCCGTTCTCCAGACGATACTCGAGCACGTTGGACTTCGGAAGCGTGATCTCCGTCTTCTCCGCGCCCTCTGTGCGCACGGAAAGCTGATAGTCGCTGTCGCCGACGACCTTGAAGCCGGCAATCTCTGCCGGAGCGTTGTGGCGCAGATGATCCATGATGGAATTCATCTTCTTCATGCCGTCTTCGCCCTCAAACGCGAAGTTGCACAGGGCATTCTTGTAGTAGCCATACTTTTCGTACAGAACATTGATGTCAACTATGCCGGTGTGGTGAAAGCCCGCAACGAGGTTTTTCTCCATCAAGGCCTGACCCGCGACACCCACTTCATTGCCAGTACGGGAATTGCCGGACGGAATGCCGATCCTTCCCTGTGCGTCCAACTGGATACATATGCCGTGACCGGGCTCGTTCCCGAACAGGTACATCACCTGTATGCCTCCACTCACCTGAACCGGACCTATGAATATGGAGTCAGCTTCGAACGAGGCACGTATGTAGACTACGGTGACCGCCGGCAAGTGTTCATTTCCGGTACGGCCAGTATCGACAACCGCGGACAGATAGTCCATACAGGAGACATCAGACAGCAAACGGAACGCATGTGGGAAAACGTAGAGGCTCTGCTGAAAGAAGCCGGAATGAATTATGATGATATCGGACAGATGATTGTCTATCTGCGGGATCCGGGAGACTATCAGATGGTGGAACGTCTGTTTAACGCCCGTTTCCCGAACATGCCCAGAGTGACTGTTCTGGCCCCGGTATGCCGTCCGGGATGGCTGATTGAAATGGAATGTATGGGAACCTGCAAATGGACAGACAAACGTTTCCGGGCATTCTAGTCTGTCAGAAAACTTTCTTTCATCCCCTCTCATCCGCTTTTTCCCGATCAGGATCCGGTCGGAGAAAAGCGGATTTCTCCTGAAAGGAATCTTATAGAAAAGCTCAAAAAAGGCCGAAACGTTTTTTTAAAAGCCCGAAGTCTTTCAACACAAAGGCCGAAGTGTTTTCATGAAAACGTCGAGACGTTTTTTCAAGGGTCCAAAGTGCACTATTTCCCTCCAAAAGCAGTTGAAATATTCTTCCGGAAAGCAACAGACAACCTCAGAAAGTCCTTTTGAAAACTAAAAAGAAACGAGTGCACAATGCTGAGGAATTACCGCACAATACAAACGAAAGACGCGGACCCCTCCGGAAAGCTAATACCATCCGGAGAAGTCCGCGCCTTCGCGTGCATCAAGCACCTTGTTCAATATGTTCGGGGTTCTCCCATTAGTTGGCAGCTGAGTCGTTTGCTGCAGGCGCAGCAGCCGGAGCTTCAGCGTCAGTCTGAGGAGCAGCGAATCCGGCCGGAGCATTCAGCGGGTTCGTTTTCTGTTCCTTCACAGCCTGATCCATGATTACAGAAGAACCTTCTGTAGTCGTAGGAATCACGTATGAAGTAGCAATACTGATCACAACCATGAAAATGGCCAGTCCCCACGTAAGTTTTTCAATAAAGTCAGTAGTTTTACGTACACCCATGATCTGGTTGGAAGACGCGAAACTGGAAGAAAGACCTCCACCCTTAGAATTCTGTACCAATACTACAAAACACATCAGGATAGCGGCAAGCACCATTAATACAACAAATAATAAATACATCTTCTTTTATTTTGATTTAGCGTTAATAATCAATTTCTCCAAA
>ENA-ORRN01001145-ORRN01001145.1-human-gut-metagenome-genome-assembly--contig:-NODE-1145-length-19236-cov-4.357281_pt1 | contig 19236 bp, 17 predicted proteins | sample MGYA00242174_ERZ509132 | MGnify/ENA primary metagenome ERZ509132 (study PRJEB26280, sample SAMEA2338671) | human gut metagenome | biome: human gut; feature: human-associated habitat; material: faeces... | reverse complement strand
GTCAAAACGGATGAAAACCGCAGGTTTTCGCACTCTGCGTGTTTTGCCGCCCGGGGGGCCGCCGCAGCGGGTCAGTTCCGCCCAGTCCCCCGGGGCGGAACCTCATATTTATGCCATAGGCAAAACACGAAAAAAGCTCGCATAAATGGATGCAATCCATTTATGCGAAAGTAGTATTGTACTTTTACAGGAGGAAATGATATGATAGACGCCAGAGGTCTCGCATGCCCAATGCCGGTGCTAATGACCCAGAAGGAGATAGCCAAGAACTCCCCCGCCAAGCTTGAAGTCATGGTAGACAACCACTCCGCACGGGAAAACGTAAAGCGTTTTGCCGAGAGCGCAGGCTATGCCGTGGCAGTGGCCGAGGAGGGCGACGACTATCGTCTCACCCTAACCAAATAGTTATCAGGAGCGTTTTCATGCCCAGCTACATAGCCACCTTCCATACCCACCTTGCCGCCATGCGCAGCCTGAAGAATGTAAAGGGGCGCGCCGCCTCGGCAACCCTTTCCCCCGTTCCCCGGAGCCTCAGCTCTTCCTGCGGCACCTGTATGCGGTATGAGGCGGAGGACACGCTCCTTGAGCTTATGGATAAGGATCTGGAGTCCATAGCCGAAGCGCTGGGCAGCGAAAAATACAGCGTAGTATACAGGGCAGAGGAATGACAATACCAAAAAAGCGGCTTAACGCCGCTTTTTTAGTATTTCCAAACCCCCTTGGGGTTGTTAAGGGGCCACAGCCCCTTAATTTCAATCCGGCTTTGACGGCGTGTACGTCAAAACGGATGAAAACCGCAGGTTTTCGCACTCTGCGTGTTTTGCCGCCCGGGAGCGCAGCGAGAGGCAAAACGCGAAAAGAACTCGCGGAAGCGACCAAAGGTCACTTCCGCGAAAGGTTAGAATTTCCTTCCCCCGCCTCCGTGATACATGCCGCCGGAGGACATATGCACAGTGCTGGTGCTATGGCCGCCTCCGCCGGAGCGGGGTCCGCTGTCGTTGTTGCGGGGTATTACCCGAGTGGTGACAAACTTATTCACCAGCTTTGAATCGTTTACCCGGAGGTTGAGCTTTGACTTTGCACGCCAGTTATATTCCGAAGGCACGTACTTTCTGGCATAGCTCTTCTGTATGGAGCTCTTGGCTATCAGCCCCGCAAGAAGGCCTATAAGGCCGCCGATTCCGCCCAGCATTGCCGCGCCCTCCGCACGCTCCGCGGGGGTCGCCGCCCTGTCTGGGTCGTAGGTGCTGCCGTATTCCGAGGGATCCATCACCTCGCCGGTAGCTGCGTTTATGCCGGTATGATCGTCTGCCACGCCCATTTCAATAAACTTATCGGTGTAATCCAGAGCCTCTGAAAACGCGCCCATGTAATCGCCGCCGGAAAGGTATTCCATCTGTGCGTCGAATATCTCCTCACGCCGCTGGTCGTCTATTATGTCTATCATGTCGCCGGTGGTGGTGAGATAGGTCTCCCGGTTATACATGTCTATGCAGAACAGCACACCGGTACGGTTTTCGCCTATCCCCATGCCGCTGTTTTCGTAGAACTCATCGGCAAACTCCTGCGTACTCATAACGCTTTCGTCCTCTACCGTGACTATGCCTATATCCTGGCCGTCCTTCGCCACAAGCTCGTTTATACGGCTTTGCAGCTCCGCCTCCTCGTCGTCTGTCAGCAGCTCCGCAAGGTCAAATACCCTTTGCACCTTCCCGGCTTCCTCCGGATCGCACACGGCGGATTCCTCGCCGGGAGCCGCGGTGGGCTGGGCTGAGCCGTTGAACTCATCGGCGGATATCACATTCTCCCCCTCAGCCAAGGCCCCAGAGCAAAGCCCAAGGCACAGTGCGGATATAACGATTGCCGTCAAAAGCTTTTTCATATGGCAAGCCCTCCTATAAGCGCGCCTATCACAAGGCAGGCGGCGGTGATCGTCCACATGAGCCGGTTGGTCTTCTTCCTGCTCACCGGCACTCGGCCGGCGATCTTGCCGGTCTGGCCGTTCATGGCAAAGTAGTAAAGCTCACCCTTGTAGCGGTATGTCATGGTCCACGCAGGCATGAGGGCGTACTTCCAGTCAGACTTGACCTCGTCCACCGCCATGTTCTGGCCGGTAACGGTGCCATAGCCGGAAAGGGTGCCTTCAAGCTGACCCTCCGCAGCAGAGCGTATTATCTCGTTTGCCTGAGGCTCGGCGGCGTTCTTCTCAATGTTGCGTTTTTCTGCCATGAAGCCCGAAAGGAAGCTCATGTTAAAGTCCTTAAGGCCGGACATATCATAGGGGTATACGCCGTTGAGCAGTTCCGCATCCTTCCGGTCCAGCGCCTTTACGGTGATCTCGCTGAGCTTTACGTCGCCGCTCCTTGTCAGGGCGTAAACGCTGGTCTCGGTGTATTCTATATCGCCCACCACCCATACTTTAAGGGAGTTGGACTTGGCGGTCATGGTGGCCCTTATGTCGCTGTCCACCAGCCAGAATGGAAAGTATACGCCGGTGAGCTTTTCCAGCTGCATCTCGCTGAAGAAGCCGTCGTCAATGTACTTTTTTGACTTGCACCAGCTTATGAGCTGTTCCTTTACCTTTTCCTTTGGAATGGAGAAGGGTATCACCTTATCCGGGGCCATACCGCCGGAAAGCCGGCCCTTTAATATTACGGGATTATGGCAGTAAAAGCAGAAGGTAGCTGCCGTTGTGTCGTCGGTTATTACCTCCGCGCCGCAGTTGGGGCAGGTATATACCACCGCGTGCTCGTCAAAGGCGGTGCCCTCGCTCTCCTTCTGTTCATCTATTATCTTCTGGTTTTTGATAAGCTCATTAAGCTGCTCCCCGGTGTAGCTGCTGCCGCAGTACTCACATCCGAAGTCTCCTGTAGCGGGGCGATACGTGAGGTCTGCGTCGCAATTTGGGCATTTATAGGTAATAGTGGACATGTTTCACCTCCTGATGAGTGTATCGGATATATTTTATTACATAATGTAAATACGGGCAAGTGCCGAAAAGCCATATATGCCGCTAAGTGATTTCGACAAAACATTAAAATATTTTAATTATTCTGTCTTAGCCGCTATTATTTCACAAATTTGTATGATATAATCCATAGGTAAATTTATACCGAATTAATGCTTCTACTTTACGGGAGGAATAATTTAGATGGCTGAAAGGATAAAAAGGGGCGACCGCAAGGACGGCGTATGGCTTAAAGACCTTGACCCCCTGCACGGCTTCATGCCGTACCTCTACCCCAACAGGGCGGACAACGAGGCCTTTATTCAGGAGCAGATAGATATAACCGCCCTGAACGAATACCTTAAGAAAAAGACGGAGGGCGACCCGGAGTTCAAGTATACCTACCTCCACGCCATAGTTGCAGCGCTGGTACGCACCATAACCCTCAGGCCGAAGATGAACCGCTTCATCTCAGGCAACAGGATATACCAGCGGAGATGGATCACCGCAGCCTTCATGGTAAAGCGCCAGTTCGCGGACGAGTCCTCGGAATCCATATTCTACAAGGCCTTTGGGGACGATGACAACATCGATACCATTCACCGGAGCATAAAGGAGAGAGTCACATCCTTCCGCAAGGGCTCGGCAGAGGACAACTCCACCGACAAGATGGGGCTTTTGCTCCGCCTGCCCCCTTTTATGATGCGTCTCGTGATGAAAATACTCTTTTCCCTGGACCGCAAAGGCAAGGTGCCTGATTTTCTCATAAAGGAGGATCCGAATCAGGCGTCGGTATTCGTAACCAATCTTGGCAGCATAGGGCTGCACGCGGGCTACCATCACCTGACAAACTGGGGCACCAACTCCATATTCGTGGTAATAGGCGAAAAGCACATGGCTCCCTTCTATCAGGAGGACGGCTCCGTAGAGATGCGGGAAGTAATTGACCTTGGCGTTACGCTGGACGAGCGTATCGCCGACGGCTACTATTACTCAAAGACAATAAAGCTCCTGAAGCACCTGCTTACTCACCCGGAGCTTTTGGATCAGAAATCTAATGAGGAAGTTGAATTTTAATATGGGCAACACAGCATACGCACACAGCTACATCGATGAAAGCCGCGTCACCGCCAAGACTCCCTGGCTTAAAAGCTACGATCCCGAGTGCCCCGCACATCTGGATTACTTCATGGGTACGCTGGAGGAAGCCTTCGAACGTATGGCAGAAAAGTACCCGGACTATATCGCCTACGACTTCATGGGCAAGTCTACCACCTATAAGAAGGCCATAGCGGACATACACGCCTGTGCAAAGGCACTGAAGGCAATGGGGATAAAGGAAGGGGACAAGATCACCATTTGCATGCCCAACGCCCCCCAGACAGTCACCATATTCTATGCGGTAAACATGGTGGGCGCAATAGCCAACATGGTACACCCCCTTTCCGCCGTAAAGGAGATAGCCTTTTGCCTGAGGGACTCCGAAAGCGTAGCGGCCATAACCCTGGATCAGTTCTATGATAAGTTTGTTGAGGTGCGCCGCGAGGTTGAGCTTCCCCATCTAATCATAACCTCCGTAGCGGACGCCCTTTCCCCCATAATGAAGCTGGGCTACAAGCTCACAGAGGGCAGGAAAATAAAGAAGCCCGAAGGTGATGACTTCATATGGTGGAAGGACTTCCTCAGGCAGGGCGAAAACGTCACCGATTACCGCTGCCACAGGGACGCCGGTGCTCCCGCCGCAATACTTTACAGCGGCGGCACCACCGGCACCATGAAGGGCATAAGCCTGTCAAACCTCAACTTTAACGCTCTGGCGGCCCAGATAATCGCCACCAACAGCTTCTTCCGCCCCGGCGACAAGATGCTGGCCATAATGCCCATGTTCCACGGCTTCGGCCTCGGCGTAAGCATTCACTCCATGCTGGCAAACGGCGGCCACTGCATACTGATACCCCGTTTCACCCCCAAGAGCTATGCGCAGCTCTTAAAAAAGCACCGCCCCAACCTGATCGCAGGCGTACCCTCGCTGTTTGAGGCGCTGCTGCGCGTGCCCGAGGCGGACGCTCTGGAGCTTTCCTGCCTGAAGGGCGTATTCTCAGGTGGCGACTCCCTCTCAGTGGAGCTGAAGAAGCGCTTTGATGCGTTCCTTGAATCCCACGGCGCAACTATCAAAGTCCGCGAAGGCTACGGAACCACCGAGTGCGTCACCGCCAGTTGCCTTACCCCCATGCACAAGGCGAAGGAGGGCAGCATTGGCCTGCCCTTCCCGGATACCTACTATAAGATAGTAAAGCCCGGCACCACCCAGGAGGTACCATACGGCGAGGAGGGCGAGATATGTCTTGCCGGCCCCACGGTGATGCTGTGCTACGTGAACCACCCCAAGGAGACCGCAGACACCATGAAGGACCACGGCGACGGCCTCATATGGGTACATACCGGCGATCTGGGCAAAATGGACGAGGAAGGCTTCATATACTTCCGTCAACGCATCAAGCGCATGATAGTCACCAACGGCTATAACGTATACCCATCCCAGATAGAAAACGTGCTGGAAGCCCATGAGGCGGTACACCTTGCCTGCGTCATAGGCGTAAAGGATCCCATAAGGGTCCAGCGGGTAAAGGCCTTCATAATGCTCAAGTCGGGCTATGAGGGCAGCGAGGAGCTGAAAAAGAGCATACTGGAGCACTGTACCAAGTACGTGGCCAAGTACGCAATGCCCCGTGAGCTGGAATTCCGCGCCGAGCTCCCCAAGACGCTTGTGGGCAAGGTAGCCTACAGAGTGCTGGAGGAGGAAGAGGCGGCGAAGGAGCGGTAAGGGCAGAAAAGCCCGGCAAAAACAAATAAAAAACATAATACTAAAAAGGAACGGCAAGGGCCGTTCCTTTTTGTTATGGTGCTTCAGTTTTCAAGGGCTTCTGTCCAGTATTCCGCGCCGTATATATCCGTGAGCCGGAAGGTGGAAAGGGCTTTCTCCTGCGCTATGCTCACGTTGGTTATGGTAAGCTCCCCTTCAACGGTCATCTGGTTGCCCAGCATGTAGCTGTCCAGATACTCCCCGTCGTAGCTGTAATAGTCGCAGAGGAAGTCCAGCGTGTCGCCGGGCTTTATGTCTATAAGGCCCTTCATTACGGTATCCGTCTCATCGCCGTATACTATGCGGGCTCCGGCCACAGTACCGTAAGGATCCTCATCGGTAAAGACCAGTATAAGGTCTACCCGCTCCCCGTTGAGCAGGGCCGGCACCCTGCCGGTTATTACGTAGGAGTCGCCGTCCACGTCGTTGGACATCAGCTCATAATGCACTACCTGGCCGTTGAGGGCGATCCAGGTCTTGTCGTAGTCCAGTATCAGGTCAAGGTCGTCGTCGAACTCGTAGGTGTTATCTATGCCCAGGTCTATGTAGCCCTCTCCGTCGTCTATGAATACGTTGAGCGCCGTATCCTGCACCAGATCCCACTCGGCATCGGTGAGCTTCAGCACCTTTTTGCCGTCCTTGTCGGTCGCTATGAGGCGCGAGGCGTCAAGCCGGTTGTTCGCGTAGAAGTCCTCCGCCGCGGTCATGGCGTCCCTGTCGAGCCACCTTGCCTTTTTGTTCTTTACCGAGCGCATGCCCGCGAACATATCGAACAGGTCGGAATAGCTGGAGCCGCCGGAAGAGTAGCTGCCGCTGCCGGAAAGCGCCGCGGAGAGCAGCTCGGAAAGCATATCGGCGCTGTTGCCGCTGCCGCTCATATCCCCGAACAGGGAGGTGAGGGGGGAGCCGGAGGAGCTGGAGGTGAGCTGGCCGCCCGCCGCCACCGAGGCAAAGCTCCTTATACAGTTGGTATATGCGTCGTCCATGCCTATCTCGTCGTATATATCCACCATGCTGTTCATGGAGGAAAGCTTCCGGTAGGGGAAGTAGATGGAAATGCCGTTGGCATTGGCAAGGGACTTGGATACCCTGTTGTACTTTATGCAGCCGCGCAGCGCCTCGGAAAGCGCCTTCGCCTCAGGCGTTCCCATATTGTCCGCGAAGTTTATGAGGTCTATCTGGTTTATGCCCGACGAGAACTCCTTTGCCCTGCTGCGGGCGTTGGATACCACGGTATAGCTGTCGGAATCTATCAGCTCGACCGTGGAGGAGGCGAACTTATTGAAGGCCTCGGGCACGGTTCCCGAAAGCTCCGCAAGGTCTATCAATGACAGCGTGGTCTGGTTGGAGGAGGACTGCTGGCGGCAGGCCGCCGTGTAGTCGTCTATTATGGTCTTGCCTATGGATACGGTATCCATGGAGGTGTTTTTGCTGAGCTCTGTCAGCCAGTTGGTATAGTACCAGCCGCAGCCCGGCTCGGTCTCCTCGCTGGCGATGAAGTAATCCGAATACTGCTCGGCCACCATGGCGGTCTCAAGGGTGGCCATGAGGCAGGCGTCAAAGCCTATGAAGTCGAAGGTGCAGCCCGCGTCCATGAGTGCCTTGTTGAACACGTCCAGCGTCATGGAGCCGTTGGGGAATTTCTGGTCGTAGCCGTAGCCGGTGTTGGACCCTCCGCCGTGATCCCACATTATGAGGGCATAGCGGTCCGCCGGGAAGTTGCTTTCGCAGTATTGTATGAACTCGGTAAGCGTTTCGGCCTTTGTCATGGCCTTTTTGCCGAAATCGGCCTCAAGGCGCAGTATGCCCTCGTTCTTTACCTGGTATATCTGGTTGACCTTGCTGCTTATTACGGTGTTCTGCCACTTATCCGCGCCGCCGGTCTCCACGATTATGTTGACCTTATCCGAAAGGTCGGCATGGAGCATCTCGTTTATGTCCGATGTGGCCATACCGTAGTTGCTCTCAAGGTCGGTTCCGCACATATATACCATTATGGTATACACGTCCTGCCCGCCGCCCCTTATTTGGGTGCGCTTTTCCCTTGCGAGATTTGATACCGTGGTATCCGCCGCCACCGCCTGGGTCTGGGCCAGCTGGGGCTTGGGCGTGGGGGTGGGCTCCGCCTCGATAAGCTGTATGTCGCTGCTGCCGTCATAGCCGCCGGTACCGTCCATATCTCCCGCGACGCACTGCACCACCATATAGCCCAGGGCAAGTATCACAAGAAGCAGTATTATTCGGGAAAGGCAGCCGCCCTTGCGCTTGCCGTTTCCGCCGCTGCCTCCCCGGCCTAAGAGATATGCTATGAGCAGGGCGATAAGGCCCATGCTGCCGCCGCCCCTGCCGTTCCTGTCCCCAGAGCTGCCGGAGCTGCCCCCGAAGCCGCCGCCCGAGCCTACAGGCCCTGTGCCGAGGCCGCTGCCCCGCCTGAATACGCTGCCGCTGCCGGATATGCGCTTCTGCCGTCCTCCGCTTCCGGGTTTTCTTTGCATTTGTTTATTCCTCCAAATTATATGTGTATATTTGCTATGCCTGTTTTCCCGCGTCCTTCCTGAAGAAGGCGTAAAGCTTCGGGAAGGCGGGGGAGAAGTCTATGTATCTGTGCATTACCTTTGTATAAAGGCCTATGAGAGTACCGGAAAACAGCGCACACACCACCGTCCCCACACCTATTGCCCTGAGCCTGCCGAAGAATACCAGGGAAAGTATTACGGAGGACAGGCAGCAGCACATGTCGAAGCAGGTCTTTACCCTGTGGAGCTTCCAGCCGAACCGCTCCACGATACCCGTCACAAACAGCTCATACACCTGCAATGGCAGGTAGGTCTGGAAAAATAAGGCCACGCCCAGCGAGTTTATCAGCATCCCCATTGCGAAGAAGAGTATGCGCTGTATAAGGGTTGCCGCCTGAAGGTCCCGCATCACCCACATTATGCCGTCCAGCACCACGCCGAAGATAAAGGCGGAGAAGAAGGACAGTATGTTCTTCCAGTCGAACCTGCGTACTATTATATAGTACCCTATGAGCAGCACCCCTTGAAGCAGGTAGTCCGCCATGCCGAATGTGAAAAAAGGCACGGCAAGGGATATTATATAGGACTGTGACGTTACCATTGACATGCCGAGGCCGCCCTTTTCCATGAGCGAAACTCCTAAGGCTATGAAGAAGGTGCCCAGCACGAAGGCGAATTCGCCCCACCTGCAAAACAGCTTTTTATCCTGCGGTTCACGCTCCACGCTATATTTCCCTCGTATATTCCCTGAGCCACGAAAGTTCTTCCTCCCTCATATTGGGGGCGAGCCTTTCGTAGACCTCCTTATGGTAGGCGTTGAGCTGCCGCCTTGTCGCTTCGGTCAGCGTCTCCTCATCTATGGCGTCAAGGTCTATGGGCGCGAATGTTATGGGCCGGAACTCCAGATACCTTGAGCCGGGTTCCGTTTCCACGCACTCCGTCAGGTTCTCGTGGCGAACGCCGTATTTGCCCTCGATATATATGCCCGGTTCGTCCGAGGTTATCATGCCGGGGGCGAAGGCCGCGTCCTCAGACTTTACCCGGCGCTGCCCGCGTATGCCGTTGGGGCCCTCGTGTACCGAAAGCATATAGCCTACGCCGTGGCCTGTGCCGTGGTTGTAATCCATGCCCCTGCTCCAGAATGGAGCCCTGGCTATGGCGTCCAGGTTAAAGCCCGCGCAGCCCTTTGGGAACCTGAAGGTGAGCAGCGCAAGCATACTTTCAAGGACTATGGTAAAGGCCTGCTTTTCCTCTTTTGTCAAGGGCCCCAGGGCTATGGTGCGGGTTATGTCGGTGGTGCCGCCCATGTACTGCCCGCCGGAATCCACCAGCAGCAGCCCCTCCGGCTTTACGGGTATATCCGTCTCAGGGGTAGCGGAATAGTGTACTATGGCTCCGTGGGGGCCGTAGCCCGCGATAGTCTCAAAGCTGGGGTACATATACCCTTCCTGCTCTTTGCGGAAGCCCTCCAGCACATCTGCGGCCTGCATTTCGGTATATCCCTCTTTTGCGTGGGTCTTTGCCCAGCGCATGAAGCGGGTAACGGCCACGCCGTCCTTTATGTGGGTCTTGCGGAAGTTCTCAAGCTCCACAGGATTCTTTACGGCCTTCAGCAGCTGCACCGGATCCGTATCCACCACCCTGCATCGCGCTATGCCCTGATACAGCTTATAGTTCAGTATCGACAGCGCGCACATGACGGCGTCTTTCTCGCCGTAGCGGCCTATGAACTCATATATGGCGTCATATGGCAGTATCTCTGTATCCAGAGCCTTGAGGTGGGCCGCTATGGGGGCCGCCTTGGCAGCATCCATGAATACATATGCCTTCTGCTTTTCAACTATGGCGTAGGACAGGGCCACGGGAAGATACTTTACGTCGTTGCCCCGTATATTGAACAGCCACGCTATATCCGCAAGATCCGTAAATATGCATGCATTGGCATCGCACTTTGCCATCTCGGCGCGGACAGCCCCAAGCTTATCCGATGAGGAAACCCCCGCAAGCTCCATAGGCAGCACATACGCCGGCTCCCTTGAAAGCTCCGGCCTTCCCTCCCAGCAGCCGTCTATCAGGCTGCGGCAGTCCTTTAATATGGCTCCGCCCTTTTCAAGCTCCATGCCCTCGCTGGCGGATATGGTGCGAAGGTCGGCGCCCAATACGCCTCCCTTTATGTTTTCCGCTATGAACTCATCCACCGTGGGAACGCCCGGCTCCCGCATTTTGAACAGGTCTATGCCGCTGCCCTCAAGCTGCCGCTCCGCCTGAATGAAATACCGTCCGTCGGTCCAGAGCCCGGCGCCCCCCTGCCATATGAGCAGAGTTCCAGCGCTGCCCGTAAAGCCCGAAAAGTGCTTGCGTGCCTTGAAGTATTCCTCCGGGTATTCCGAACCGTGGGGGTCTGCCGAGGGTATCAGCAGCATGTCTATATCGGCAGTCTTCATAGCCTTCCTGAGTTTTTCCAGCATATATTTAAGCCTCCTGTCGCTTTTTTAATCATATATAGTTTACACTACGCCACGGTTTTTTTCCAGACGCTATGATGATATTGGGACGGATATGTGTTATTATAGGTGCTGAAATAGTATGGCATGAGATGCCCTTGGAGTAAATTGACATGAGAATTTCCGTAAACGCAGACAACCGGGAATACAGCGTACAGATAGGTCCCGGCATGATAAAGGAAGAGGGCCTGTTCACCGGCTTCCGCAGGGCAGCGGTGGTGACGGACGAGACTGTGGCAAAGCTGCACCTCGATACCATCATGGCCACGCTGGAGCGGGCAAAGGTCAGAGCCGGCAGCATCATACTGCCCCCCGGCGAGGAGATAAAGAGCCGCGACAGGCTTTTCGACATATATTCCGGCCTTATGGACAACCTGATAGGCCGCTCGGACGCGGTGATAGCCTTTGGCGGCGGCACCGTAGGGGACGCGGCGGGGTTTGCCGCAGCCACGTACAGGCGGGGCGTGCCACTCGTACACTGTCCCACCACGCTGCTGGCCCAGGCGGATTCCTCCATCGGGGGAAAGGTGGCCATAGACCATCCACGGGGCAAAAACCTCATAGGCACATTCTACCAGCCCGTACTGGTGGTGACAGATACAGCCCTCCTTTCCACACTGCCCAGGGAGCACCTCGCCTCCGGCATGGCTGAGGTCATAAAGTGCGGCGCCATATCCTCGGGCGACCTTAACTCAGGGGAGGACGACCTCACCCGAACCGTATACCGCACCGCCATGATAAAGGCGGGCTACGTTCAGGCTGACCCCAAGGATACCGGCATTCGCCGGGAGCTGAACTTCGGCCACACCATAGGCCACGCGCTGGAGCGGGCAAGCGGCTTTGAGCTGCTGCACGGCTGCGGCGTATCCATAGGCATGGTAGCCATGGCAAAAATAGGCGAGAGCATGGGGCTGACCGAGCCGGGCACGGCGGAGCAGCTCATATCCGCCCTTTCCGCCGCCGGGCTGCCCACAGAGATGGAGAATATAGACAAAGATGCCTTCCGCGCCGCCATGCTGCTGGATAAGAAGGGGGACGGCGAAACCGTCAACGCCGTGTTCCTGAAAAAGATCGGACAGGCTGCCGTGATCGCCATGCCCATAGGGGAGCTTTGCGACAGGGCGCTGAGTCTGGCCCGATGACGCGGTTTTCCGGGCGGCCCCATGGCTCCGTGACAGCCATACCCTCAAAGAGCGCCGCACACAGATACATGATATGCGCCGCCCTGGCCCAAGGCAGAAGCGTCATACGGGGTCTGCCGGGGGAGCTGCCGGACGACCTGACCGCTACCCTCGATTGCATACGCGCCCTCGGGGCCGCAGCCGTATTCCGGGACGACACCCTTGAAATAACAGGCATAAATGCAAAGCCGGACGTCCTCCGCCTTGACTGCCGGGATTCCGGCGCCACATACAGGCTGCTTTACCCCGTTGCTCCCCTCATTGGGGGGAGGGCAGAGTTTATGCTGTCCCCGTCGCTGGCCGCCCGGCCAATGGAGCCCGTAACAGAGCTTCTCAAAAGCAAGGGTGTAGCAGCGGAGAAGCTCAGCGTCTCCGGGAGCTTCGGCCCCGGGGAGTTTCCCATAAGGGGAGACGTTTCTTCCCAATATATAAGCGGGCTGCTGCTGGCGCTGTCGCTGTTGGAGGGGGAAAGCCGCATACGGCTCACCACTCCCCTACAGAGCAAAAGCTACGTCGAATTGACCCGCGCTTCGCTCTCCGCATTCGGCGGCGAGAGCCAATGGATGGGCCAGGACACCATACTGGTAAAGCCCCGGCGGCTCAAGGCCGCTGACGTGACCATTGAGGGGGACTATACCCACGCATCGCTGTTTTTAGCGGCGGGCGCGGTATACGGTCCCGTAACCGTGACGGGCCTGGACCCCGGTTCCATACAGGGAGACAGGGCAATGCTCAGCATACTGGACCGCATGGGGGCAAGGGTGGATATGGGCGGCGGCAGCGTCACGGTATCCCCCGGCCGGCTTCGCGGTATAGACGTAGACGTATCCGACACTCCGGATCTTGCCCCCGCCATAGCGCTGGCAGCTCTGGCGGCAGAAGGCAGCACCGTGGTCAAAAAAGGCGGGCGGCTGCGCTTCAAGGAGTGCGACAGGATAAGCGCCATCGCAACCGAGCTTAAAAGGCTGGGGGCGGATATAGATGAGGCTCCCGACGGATTCACCATAAGGGGCGGCGGGAAGCTGCACGGCGCAGCCTGCCTCTGCCATAACGACCACCGCATAGCCATGCTTTTGATAATGGCGGCGGGCCTTTGCGGCGGGATAGAGCTTAATGGGGCGGAGTGCGTCAGCAAATCCGCGCCGGGGTTCTTTGATGAATACAGACAGCTGGGAGGCAGCATATCATGAGGCCATGGGGGAGCATAAAGCTTGATATCTACGGCGGCTCACACGAAAAGCGGATGGGCCTTACCATGGAGCTGCCAAAGGGGCTGAGGCTGGACGGGGAAATCATTTCCCGGGACATTGAAAGGCGCAGGGGCGTAAACAAAAAAGGCGTTACCTCCCGGACGGAGGCCGACGTTCCAATATACATTTCCGGCGTGCGCGGCGGCGTGACCACGGGAGATACGCTTCGTGTGGAATTTGAAAATTCGGACTTCAGACCGAAGGATTACACGGACATATCCTCACTGCCCCGTCCCTCCCACTGCGACTACCCGGCGTACATAAAATACGGCGGCATACCCTCCGGCGGCGGTATATTCTCCGGCCGCATGACGCTGCCTCTGGTATTCGCAGGGGCCGTGGCCCGGCAGCTGCTGATGCAAAGGGGCATGACCGTAGGCGGGCATTATTACGATATCGGCGGAGCTTTGGACTCTCCCTTCCACCCGCTGCAGGTGGACAGACATACGCTGGACAGGTTGAGAGGATCCGACTTTCCCGTTCTGGACGTAAGCGCCCGCAGGGCCATGGAGGACAGGATAGGCGAGGCGGCGGAGCGGGGCGATTCCGTGGGCGGCAGCGTGGAGCTTTGCGCGCTGGGATTGCCCGTAGGGACCGGCGGCCCTCTATGGGAGGGGCTGGAAAGCTCAATAGCTTCAATAATGTACGCCGTTCCCGGGGTGAAGGGCGTCGAATTCGGCGCGGGCTTCCGCATGGCGGATATGCATGGCAGCGACGCCAACGACGGCATAAGGATAAAAGACGGCAAAATAGCCTTCGAGAGCAATAATTCCGGCGGCATAAACGGCGGCATGGCCAACGGCGCGCCTGTGCTTCTCAGGGTGGCTTTCCGGCCTACCCCCTCCATAACTCAGCCCCAGCACACGGTAAACCTGCGGGAGCTGCAAAACGCCCGGATAACTGTAGGGGGCAGGCATGACAGCTGCATAGCCCTCCGGGGCCTGGCTGCGGCGGAGGCGGCGCTGTGTTTGGGAATATTGAACTGCATGGAGGGGCTATGATATACCTCATTGGCATGATGGGCTGCGGCAAGACCACCAAGGGCCGCGCCGCGGCGGAGGCGCTGAAGCTGCCCTTTTACGATATCGACGAAATCATTCAGCGTAGTTCCGGAATGACGATACCCGAAATTTTTAAGGAATACGGCGAGGCGCATTTTAGAAAGCTGGAGCAAAAAGCCCTGTTTTCCTTGGGAAACCAGCCCTGCGGCATAGTCTCCACGGGGGGCGGCATAGTGTGCCAAGGTGAGAATATACAATTCATGCGCCGCACCGGTGATATAATCTGGATATTCCGCGATATCGAAGAAACCGTGGCGGATATAGACGCCGCAGACAGGCCGCTCCTTTCTGGCGGAGCGGGCAGGCTCCGGGAGATATTCGCACAGCGGCGGCAGCTGCATCAAGCACGGGCAGCTCTATGAGGACGCCGGGGAACTGTTTTCCGGCAGCGCGGAGGATCTTGCCCGGCTTATTTCTTTAAAACTGAGGAGATAACACTTACCGTATGACTACAAAACGCATGACACGCATCGCCCTCTGCGCGGCCCTTCTCGCCCCCTGCGCATGGCTGTCGATACCCACTCAGCCCCCCTTCACCATGCAGACCTTCGGCGTTTTCCTGACGCTTTTGCTGTTGGGCGCCAAGGGCGGTGCCATAGCCATAGCGCTGTACATACTGCTGGGCGCTATGGGCGCGCCGGTGTTTTCCGGCTTTAACGGCGGCATGGGGGCGCTTCTCGGGCCCACCGGCGGCTACATAGCCGGTTTCCTGCTCCTATGCCCCATCTATGGCCTGCTCTGCCGCAATAAGGCGGGGCTTTGGGCTAAGACGCTGGCGCTGTTCCTCGGCCTGCTGGCCTGCTATGCCTTCGGCACCCTCTGGTTCGTAAAGGTTTACGGCGACACGAAGGGGCCCATAACGCTTCTTGCCGCCCTCTCCAAGTGCGTATTCCCCTTCATAGTGCCCGACCTCGCCAAGCTGGCGCTGGCTCTGTGGGCAGGGAAAAGGCTGGAAAAATATAGGCAATAAAATAATGATCCCGCGGCAAAGCCGCGGGATCATTATTTTGTACTTCATCAATAAAAAGTTGCGACCTCCTGCTCGGGCTTTTCGGCGGGCTCCACTGAGATTATGTTGAGTACCGGGCCCTTGCGCCCGTAAAACTTGCTGAAGCGCAGCTCTATCTTTGCAGTCACCGTGCCCCAGGTGCGGTTCTTCAGCTTGTTTGCGTCCAGCCACTTGCATACGAGGCCGCTGTACTGTATGTCCTGCACGCAGCAGGTCATGACGTGACGGCCCGCCACGAACATGTTGTCGGGCATTTTGGCGTTTTTGGCTATGAGGGCCTTGAAGCGCACCGTCTTGCCCGAATACTTTTCCATCTCCTCGGACATGTCCCTGTACCACAGGGCATAGTCGCTGTCCTCTATGACTATGGGGTCGGCGTTCACGTCGAAGGGCAGGGGGTCTTCTATCTCGTCGTACTCTACCCTCCCGTCAGGGTACTCGTAGGCGATGTTCACACGGCGGGACACACCGCGGATCACCTTGTGTATCTCCATCTTGTCAAGGTCCGGCGTGGCGCGGTTGAGCACTATGAGCTCGGCTGTCATCAGCTTGTCCACCATAAGGCTCCTCATGTTGGCGTTGTAGCTGAGGAAGCACCGGGCATCCGCAAACATGAACTCCTGATAAACTATCCAGTTTTCCGGCATGGCCTGAGCAAGGTCGTTCAGGTTCCACATGCCGTTGTACTCTATGAGCACCCGCTCGGCCTTTGCTTTTTTCGCCAGCTCGTTCAGGTAATCGGCGTTTATCTGCTCCGGGGAATCTATCTCCTGTATCAGTATGTTCTTTCCGCCGCCAGGGAACCTTGAGGGGTCCAGCTCCTCAATGCCCTCTTCGCACTGCAAAAGCAGCGTCCTTTCGCCGGAATTGAACCTTTCGTCCTCCAACGTCTCCTGCATAAAGCGGGTCTTGCCCCCCTCCAGGAAGCCGGTGAACATGTATACTGGGATCTCCTTCATAAAGCGCTTACGTTCCCTTCATCAGACGCCGAACAGCTTGGAAAGCTCATGCTCGTTGAGCTTGGAGCCTATGACGCAGAGGCGGCCCATAACGGAAGCGGAGCCTGTGCGTATATTGCTCTCGCCGGGCACGTAGTCGAAGTGTATCCAGCAGCCCTCGCCCTTTACTATGCCCTTGGCGCGCAGCACGGCGCCGTACTTCTCCCCATCGTCCAGCGCCGCAAGGTCTGCCTTGAGCTCGTCCATGGTAAAGGCCTTGGGTGTCTCCACTCCCCAGCTGGTAAACACCTCGTCGGCGTGGTGGTGATGGTGATGGCACTCGCATTCGGGATCGTCGCACTCCCCGCCGTCGTGATGGTGATGATGCTCATGCTCTTCGCCGTCATCGCCGTCATGATGGTGATGGCCGCAGCACTCGTCGTCATCGTCGTGATGGTGGTGGCCGCAGCAGCACTCATCGTCGTCATCGTCGTGATGGTGATGTCCGCAGCACTCGTGCTCATCGTCGTCATCGTCGTGGTGGTGATGCTCATGCCGGCTCTCCTCCCTGAGAAGCTCAAGCTCTGCCTCAAGGGTGTTGCGCTTTTCCATGGCCTCCAGTATCTGGGCGCCTGTCAGCTCGCTCCAGGGGGTGACTATGAGGGAGGCATTCGGGTTGTGCTCCCGGAGAAGGGCTATATCGGTATTCAGCTTATCCGGGCTTATCTCGCCGGTGCGGCTGAGTATAATTGCGTTGGCGTGCTCTACCTGGTCGTTGAAGAACTCGCCGAAGTTCTTCATGTACATCTTGCACTTGTTTGCATCCACAACGGCCGTGAAGCTGTTGAGCTGCAGGGCGTCAGAGCCTACGTTCTGCACCGCCCGTATAACGTCGCTGAGCTTGCCCACGCCGGAGGGCTCTATAAGTATGCGGTCGGGGGCGTACTCGTCCACAACCTTCCTGAGCGCCTTGCCGAAGTCGCCTACCAGGCTGCAGCAGATGCAGCCGGAGTTCATCTCGGTGACCTCTATCCCGGCGTCCTGCATGAAGCCGCCGTCTATGCCTATCTCGCCGAATTCGTTCTCTATGAGCACCAGCCTTTCGCCCTTGTAGGCCTCGGCTATGAGCTTCTTTATAAGGGTGGTCTTGCCAGCGCCCAGAAAGCCGGAAAAAATATCAACCTTGGTCATTTGCTTTTACATCTCTTTCCCTAAGTTTTTCTTATTTGAAAAGGGCAGCCCCTTCCTAACTTTGTATTATAGACCAGCCCACGCCGATTATTCAAGCCGTTTTGCCCAACTTCACAGCCTGTTGACAATGTTTCTTGAAGATAAGCTCCGATGTTGGTATTATTATTATGCAAATACACAAAAGGAGCCGTTCCCAATGAAATCCCCTCTGGAAGAAGTCACTCATATGGATAACATAAAGCTTTCCGACGACGGGCGCTCGGTGGTGATAATCGATCAGACGCTGCTGCCCAACAGGCTGGAATACATAGCGCTTACCACAAGAGAGGAGATGTTCGAGGCGATAGCCATGCTCCGCGTGCGCGGCGCTCCGGCAATAGGCATATGCGCGGGCTACTGCGCCTACTGCCTGGCCCTTCAGGCCCCCCACGATTCCTTCGACGATTTCTACGACCACTGGGTGGAGGACTGCCGCTATCTCAACGGCTCCCGCCCTACGGCGGTAAACCTCAGCTGGGCGCTGAACCGCATGCTGGACGCCGCTGAGGATCACCGGGATATGCCTGTGGAAGCGGTGCTTTCGGCGCTGAAGCGTGAGTGCCTTGCCATACACAGCGAGGATATGGAGATGTGCCGCAAAATATCCGAATACGGCCTTTCCCTCCTTCACGATGGGGACGGGGTGCTGACCCACTGCAACGCCGGGCCCCTGGCCACCTCCCGCTACGGCACGGGGCAGGGGCCGCTGTTCCTTGCAAAGGAGCGGGGCATGGACATAAGGGTATTCGCGGACGAGACAAGGCCCCTTTTGCAGGGCGCGCGGCTCACGAGCTTTGAGCTATACAACGCCGGCGTGGACGTCACCCTTATATGCGACAGCATGGCGTCAATAGTCATGAAAAACGGCTGGGTGCAGTGCTGCATGGTGGGCTGCGACAGGGTAGCCGCCAACGGCGACACAGCAAACAAAATAGGCACCAGCGGCGTAGCCATACTTGCAAAGCACTACGGCATACCCTTCTACGTGCTGGGCCCTACCTCCACCATAGATATGAGCTGCGCCACAGGGGAGGACATAAATATCGAGCTCCGGGACGGGGAAGAGATCCGGAGCAGATTCTTCGCGGAGCCCGTGGCGCTGCCCGATGTCAAGTGCTACAACCCCGCCTTCGATGTGACGGACAATTCGCTTATCTCCGCCATTATCACGGAAAAGGGCATATGCCGCCCGCCCTACTCCGAGAGCTTAAAGAAGCTTTTTGAGGATCAGCCCCTATAAGGCCCGTAAAGGCTCAAAAAAAGCGGCGTAAAGCCGCTTTTTTGAGTTTTTGCTTTTATAATCCCATCTCTTCCTTGACTTCCCTGAAGCACTTGACCGCGAAGTCAAGATCCTCCTTGGTATGGCCGGCGGATATCTGGGTACGTATGCGGTCCCTGCCCTTGGGCACCACGGGATAGCAGAAGCCTACCACATATACGCCCTTTTGGAGCATCCTCGCGGCGAACTCGTTGGCTACCTTGGGGTCATAGAGCATTACGGGGACTATGGGATGCTCGCCGGGCAGCAGGTCGAAGCCGCACTTTTCCATCTCGGCGCGGAAGTAGCGGGCATTTTCGTGTACCTTGTCCCGGAGGGCGGTGCTCTCGGTCAGCATATCTATGGTCTTGCAGGCCGCGGCGCAGATAGCGGGGGCAACGGTATTTGAAAAGAGGTATGGACGGCTGCGCTGGCGGAGCAGGTCCACTATCTCCTGCCTTGCGGCGGTGTAGCCGCCG
>ENA-ORRN01001143-ORRN01001143.1-human-gut-metagenome-genome-assembly--contig:-NODE-1143-length-19258-cov-2.591314_pt1 | contig 19258 bp, 15 predicted proteins | sample MGYA00242174_ERZ509132 | MGnify/ENA primary metagenome ERZ509132 (study PRJEB26280, sample SAMEA2338671) | human gut metagenome | biome: human gut; feature: human-associated habitat; material: faeces... | reverse complement strand
ACATTCAGGTTGATCTCATCATATCCGCGCGCTTCTGCCAGCTTTGCACACTGCGCCAGCGCCGCCGGATCGCTACCGCCCAGTTGCAATGCTACCGGATGTTCTTCTTCACTGTACGCCAGGTAATCACCTTTACCGTGAATAATCGCCCCTGTAGTCACCATTTCGGTATACAGCAACGTATTGCGGGAAAGCAGACGCAAGAAATAGCGGCAATGTCTGTCCGTCCAGTCGAGCATTGGTGCAACGCTAAACCGACCACTCCAGTGAACGTCAGTTTTTTCAGGCATTGCGCTGGTTTGGTTGATTTTTTGCATTTCAGAATTACCGTGCATTTTCAAATGTAGAGATTATTTTATCGATATATCATGGGGTTATGTTATTCAGCATCACTGTTCAGGAGGCTCAATAGCGGGGTACTATACCATAACAACAGGAAGCGCCTGTCTCATTGCAAAAGAAAATTGAGATCCTCTCAAGGCATGAAGTTCTCACGAAGTGATGGAAATAATCTTATTAGCCGTTAGCTTTGTTAAGGCCAATGATAAACAATCCAGGTTCGACGATAAATAAAAATCACACATTAAACTACGGTGATATCTCTCCCTGCTAATAGCACTGATAGAGAAAAAAAGAACCCAATAAGCATTGGGTCCTTTTATATAATGCCTTCCATACTATCGAAGAACTTCACATATTATTTCTCCGATTTAACCCCGAATAAATCATAAATTAATTTAGAAGTGTCTGTAAGTATTTTAATCTTTTCCTTTGAGTTTGGGTCAAACGACTTAGCAAAGTCAATTAATTTCGGTGCAGCATCTCGCATTTTGCTTAAAATATCAGGTTCGAGCTTTCCTTCATTCACCAGAAGTGACATTTTATCCAGATAGTCATCAAAATTCATTTCTCCCCCATCTGCCAGACGCTTCATCTCTCCCAGGTACTTCTTCATATCACGTTGAGATAATTCTTCAAACTGAGCTGTCAGATAGTTCTCATTATATTCATTAATCTTCACTCTTTCTGCTCCTGCTAAATCTACGTAGGCACTAGAATATGAAAGTGAAATTAACAGCGAAGCGAATAATTTTAAGCTGTTGTCATCATATTCCTGACATGCATTAACAAACGTTAAAAAACCAGAACCTATTGCTTGCAAATGTATATTCGCTAAAGGTTCATTATCTTTAGATTCCTCATAAAAAAGCTGAACCGTGGAGGGAAGGCCATTCTTAGTTTCTACGTCAAAAGTACATCGTTCTATGGGCGTCGCATCTTTATTATCCTCGGGATTACATATACTATTAATCGCGAAATGAAAAATAGCCCGGTCAACAACTGATGCAATAAATTCACGATCGTTTAATTCCTCATCAGTACAATCTCCAATATACTCATTGACACACATTTTGAGATCATTTATTTGCTTAATTAACGTCACATTTTTTTCACGTGCAGTCCATAAATTATGAGTGATTCTTTGAATAAACAAATCTATTTTTGCAATAATTATATCCCGATGACGCATCGCTGAATAATCAATAGATTTACCATATATACTATTTACTTTACCTTTGATTGCATCTTCATTATCGAATTGATTTGAATTGAGTGTTTTATTAAAGTATCCAGTTGCACCGGGTATTATCTTCAACATGATTCATCTACCTTTTTTGTCGTACCGTGTCCTCCTTATAATTCTTTTGCCATCTGCTCACTATCAAAAATCGCTCATAATTTCTGAAGTACAGGTATGCGATCAAACCCAGCTAAATAAATAGCGAGTTATCTTGAAGCAATTTATTTAAAAATGAATTATTAATTATTATCGTGTAGATAATGGTACTACCAGGCAACACAACACCTTACCGACAAATCAAAAAATCAACATTACGGCAACATTAAGGGTTCTCGGTGTTTTTCCTGGAACATGGTAAAGTAAGGACATTCTTAACCCCCACTTTGAGGTGCCCGATGGAAAAGACCACAACGCAGGAGTTATTAGCGCAGGCTGAAAAAATCTGTGCGCAGCGTAATGTGCGCCTGACCCCACAGCGCCTGGAAGTGTTGCGCCTGATGAGTCTGCAGGATGGCGCTATCAGCGCTTATGATCTGCTTGATTTGCTGCGCGAAGCTGAACCGCAAGCCAAGCCGCCAACGGTTTATCGCGCGCTGGATTTTCTGCTTGAGCAAGGTTTTGTGCATAAGGTGGAATCCACCAACAGTTATGTGCTCTGTCATCTGTTCGACCAGCCCACTCATACTTCAGCCATGTTTATTTGCGATCGCTGCGGCGCAGTGAAAGAAGAGTGTGCAGAAGGCGTGGAAGACATTATGCATACGCTGGCGGCCAAAATGGGGTTTGCCCTGCGGCATAATGTGATTGAAGCACATGGACTCTGTGCGGCATGCGTGGAAGTGGAAGCGTGTCGTCATCCTGAACAGTGCCAGCATGATCACTCTGTACAGGTGAAAAAGAAATCACGTTAAGAGGGCGTACATCCTTGTACACGTCGGGCAGGAGGGATTAATTACCAGCGATACTCATTGCGGGTTTCCCAATCCACGACCTCTTTTTCTGCCTGATCTTTCTGATAACCATAACGTTCCTGGATTTTACCGACCAGTTGATCACGTTTACCTTCAATGATCGTCATATCATCATCGGTCAGTTTGCCCCATTGCTCTTTCACTTTACCTTTAAACTGTTTCCAGTTACCGCCGGCTTCATCTTTATTCATAATCAAGACCTCATCGTTAGGTTGTGAATGAGAGTACGTTCACTTTTCTTCTGAACGTGAGATTAAGTGTAGTCAGCAATTTGGCTTAGGATTATTTATTCAGAATTTTTAACCGTCACGTTGCGGCAAACCAGGTACCGTTGCGCCAGTGACGCCGCCAGATAGCCGCCAGAGAAAGCCCGCGCAAAGCCAGAAAGACGGTTAATGCCAGCCACAAACCATGATTACCCAGCCACGGCAGCGTAAGGAGCGTCAGCGCAAAACCTGCGGCGGCCACCGCCATACTGTTACGCATTTCGGCGGCGCGCGTTGCACCTATAAACATGCCGTCGAGCAGATAACACCAGACGCCGACCAACGGCAAAATCACCTGCCAGATAAGATAGCGGTCGGCCAGCTGCTGAATCTGGGTTAACGACGTCAGCAATGCAATGATGTGTTCCCCTGCCAGCAAATAAACCACCGAAAACAGTAATCCCCGACTGGCGGCACGCTGCCCGCCAGACATCCAGTAACTGGCTACCGTCGCGCGCACCGTACGCCTGACCAGAATGTGCTTCAACCGCGTAGGCAAAACCATCCAGCGCATAGGCGGTAAAGGTGAGTAACGTCATCAGAACCGCGTTAACAGCGATAATGTCACTCCCCAGTCGCGCGCCAAGTACGGTGATCGCGCCGAAACAGAGTTGCAACAACAGCGAGCGCAGCATGATATCGCGCTTAAGCGCCAGCAAGCGACGGAAGTTTCCTCGCCAGGCAGTTTTCAGCATTTCGCCGGAGATTCCGCGTAGTTTGAGGATTTTACGCACCATTAGCAGACCAATCAGCAATGTTGCATATTCCGCAATAACCGTCGCCAGCGCCGCGCCCTGCACGTTCATATGCAGCCCCATCACCAGCCAGACATCCAGCACAATGTTGAGGATATTGCCGACCACTAACAAAATTACTGGTGCACGGGCATATTGCACGCCGAGTAACCAACCAAGTAATACCAGATTCGCCAGCGACGCCGGTGCGCTTAACCAGCGGATTTCAAGAAAGCGCCGCGCCTGTTCTAGCACCGCTTCGCTGCCGCCAACAATATGCAGCGCCAGATCGATAATCGGCGTACGCAGCAGCGCAATTAACGCCCCGGCCCCCAACGCCAACAGCAACGGTTGCACCAGCGCACGGGCTAATGCCTGAGGATTTTTGGCACCATAAGCCTGCGCAGTCAGCCCGGTAGTGCTCATGCGCAAAAAAAGCAACAGCATAAAGAGAAAGCTGGTCGCCGTTGCACCAACCGCCACGCCGCCCAAATAAACCGGGCTATCAAGATGACCAATTACCGCCGTATCGACCAGTCCCAGCAACGGAACGGTGATATTGGAGAAAATCATGGGTAAGGCGAGATGCCAGAGTGCTTTATCAGATGAAGTGAGGAATGCCATGCAGACAAGCCTGATGAAGAGAGATGAAAAACAAACCGCGACGCCAGGCGGCATCGCGGTCTCAGAGATATGTTACAGCCAGTCGCCGTTGCGAATAACTCCAACCGCCAGCCCTTCAATGGTGAAGCTCTGCTGACGAAGGTCAACGACAATTGGTTTAAACTCGCTATTTTCTGGCAACAGTTCGACTTTATTGCCCTGTTTTTTCAGGCGCTTAACAGTAACCTCGTCATCAATACGTGCGACAACGACCTGACCGTTACGTACATCCTGAGTTTTATGCACTGCCCTTCCGGCAAAAATGCGATGTCTTTATCAGCTAACCAGTCGGTATCTTTCATCGACATCCCGCTGACGCGCAGCAGGAAATCAGCATTCGGCTTGAATAAGGAAGGATCGACCTGATAATGACCTTCAATATGCTGTTGCGCCAGAAGCGGTTCACCGGCAGCCACACGACCTACCAGCGGCAACCCTTCTTCCTCTTCCTGCAACAGACGAATCCCGCGTGATGCGCCGGAAACAATTTCAATAACGCCTTTGCGTGCCAGCGCCTTCAGATGTTCTTCAGCCGCGTTTGGGGAACGGAACCCCAAACGCTGCGCGATTTCCGCACGCGTCGGCGGCATACCTGTCTGGCTGATGTGATCACGGATGAGATCAAACACCTCTTGTTGCCTGGCCGTTAACGCTTTCATTCCGCCCCCTGGGTGTATATACAGTTATGCTGTGAGTATATACAGCAAAAGGCGATTTTGGAACCATAAACTGCACAATAAACCAGAGATTTATCGAAATCTGGAAGGGTTATCCAAAATGCGACCATAACAGGATGCACCAGGTAATCACGGCGACGATAATCGCAATCAGCACCGCGGCGGATCCCATATCTTTAGCGCGTCCGGATAGCTCATGGTATTCAGAGCCAATTCGGTCAACCACTGCTTCGATGGCGCTATTGAGGATTTCCACAATCATCACCAGCATCACGGAGCTGATAAGCAGCACGCGGGTAATTGCGTCCACATCCAGCCAGCAGGCGATGACCACCGCCAACAATACCGCTACGCCTTCCTGACGGAATGCCGCTTCGTTGATCCATGCAGCGCGTAAACCTTTCCAGGAATAGCCAGCAGCTTTGATAATTCGGGTGAGTCCAGTGGTATTATTGGCCATTGAAAGAACCTTTTTACATTATGAGCGTCAATATCAGTGTACCGTTAAATCCGATGATTCGGGTTTGCGTAACGCCGCGCGAAACATGAGCGGATACCACAGAATTTCCCATGACTTTCTGCTATCCTTGCCGCGCATTTGCATTATTAACCAGAGGCTTTACATCGTTTATGTCCGGCTGGCCACGAATTTACTACAAATTACTGAATTTACCATTAAGCATCCTGGTAAAAAGCAAGTCTATTCCGGCAGATCCTGCCCCGGAACTGGGGCTGGATACTTCTCGTCCAATTATGTACGTTTTACCGTACAACTCGAAAGCAGATTTGCTGACGTTGCGCGCCCAGTGTCTGGCTCATGACTTGCCTGACCCGTTAGAGCCGCTGGAAATCGACGGCACGCTACTGCCGCGCTATGTGTTCATTCACGGCGGGCCGCGTGTATTCACCTATTACACGCCGAAAGAAGAGTCTATTAAGCTGTTCCACGACTATCTCGATTTGCACCGTAGCAACCCAAATCTGGATGTGCAGATGGTGCCAGTATCGGTGATGTTTGGTCGCGCGCCGGGGCGTGAAAAAGGCGAAGTAAACCCGCCACTGCGTATGCTTAACGGCGTACAGAAATTTTTCGCCGTACTGTGGCTCGGTCGCGACAGTTTTGTGCGTTTCTCACCGTCAGTTTCGCTGCGCCGTATGGCGGATGAACACGGCACGGATAAAACTATCGCGCAAAAACTGGCGCGCGTGGCGCGTATGCACTTTGCCCGTCAACGTCTGGCTGCCGTAGGCCCACGTTTGCCTGCTCGTCAGGATCTGTTTAATAAGCTGCTCGCCTCCCGCGCCATTGCCAAAGCGGTAGAAGATGAAGCGCGCAGCAAAAAAATCTCCCATGAAAAAGCGCAGCAGAACGCGATTGCACTGATGGAAGAGATTGCGGCGAATTTCTCTTACGAGATGATTCGCCTGACTGACCGTATTCTGGGCTTCACCTGGAACCGACTTTACCAGGGTATCAACGTCCATAACGCCGAGCGCGTTCGCCAGTTGGCCCACGACGGTCATGAGCTGGTGTATGTGCCTTGCCACCGCAGTCACATGGACTACCTGCTGCTTTCTTACGTGCTGTATCACCAGGGGCTGGTGCCGCCGCATATCGCCGCCGGGATCAACCTGAACTTCTGGCCGGCCGGGCCGATTTTCCGCCGTCTGGGTGCGTTCTTTATTCGCCGTACGTTTAAAGGCAATAAGCTCTATTCCACCGTTTTCCGTGAGTATCTCGGCGAACTGTTCAGCCGTGGTTATTCCGTCGAGTACTTCGTAGAAGGCGGTCGTTCCCGTACGGGGCGTTTGCTGGATCCGAAAACCGGTACGCTGTCGATGACCATTCAGGCGATGCTGCGTGGCGGCACGCGTCCGATTACGCTGATTCCGATCTATATCGGTTATGAGCACGTCATGGAAGTGGGTACTTACGCCAAAGAACTGCGCGGCGCGACGAAAGAGAAAGAGAGCCTGCCGCAGATGCTGCGCGGTTTAAGCAAGCTGCGTAATCTCGGTCAGGGTTACGTCAACTTCGGTGAACCAATGCCGTTGATGACCTACCTTAACCAGCACGTACCAGACTGGCGTGAATCTATCGATCCCATCGAAGCGGTGCGTCCGGCCTGGTTAACGCCGACGGTCAATAATATTGCTGCCGATCTGATGGTACGCATTAACAACGCAGGCGCGGCAAACGCCATGAACCTGTGCTGTACTGCGCTACTGGCGTCACGTCAGCGCTCACTCACCCGCGAGCAGTTAACCGAGCAACTCAACTGCTACCTGGATCTGATGCGCAACGTACCTTACTCCACGGACTCTACCGTTCCTTCAGCCAGCGCCAGCGAGCTTATCGATCACGCGCTGCAAATGAACAAGTTTGAAGTTGAGAAAGACACTATCGGCGACATCATCATTCTGCCGCGCGAGCAAGCGGTGCTGATGACCTACTATCGCAACAACATTGCGCATATGTTGGTGCTGCCTTCGCTGATGGCGGCAATTGTCACCCAGCATCGCCACATCTCCCGCGACGTATTGATGGAGCACGTCAATGTGCTTTACCCAATGCTGAAAGCGGAACTGTTCCTGCGCTGGGATCGCGACGAGTTACCGGACGTTATTGATGCGCTGGCAAATGAGATGCAACGTCAGGGGCTGATTACCCTGCAAGATGATGAGTTGCATATCAACCCGGCGCATTCTCGCACGCTACAGCTGCTGGCCGCAGGCGCGCGCGAAACGCTGCAACGTTATGCCATCACTTTTTGGCTGTTGAGCGCCAACCCGTCGATCAACCGCGGTACGCTGGAGAAAGAGAGCCGCACCGTCGCGCAACGTCTCTCCGTGCTGCACGGTATCAACGCGCCGGAGTTCTTCGACAAGGCGGTGTTCAGTTCTCTGGTGCTGACACTGCGTGATGAAGGGTATATCAGCGATAGCGGCGACGCCGAACCGGCAGAAACGATGAAGGTGTATCAGTTGCTGGCGGAGTTGATTACATCAGACGTGCGTTTGACGATTGAGAGTGCGACGCAGGGCGAAGGGTAATCAGTGAGAATTGCCGGATGCGGCGCAAACGCCTTATTCGGCCTACCATGATCTGCAAATTCAATAAATTGCGATATGTTGTGTAGGTCTGAGAAGCGCAGCGCATCAGGCAGCCCAGAAGAAAGCCGGATGATCATCCGGCTTTTTTACATCATCAGAAATGCCAGTAACTCATTGCCAGCCCTAAAAACAGTACCAGACCAACATAGTTATTATTCATAAACGCTTTAAAGCAGGCTTCACGCTCGCGGTTGGCAATCAGTTTTTGTTGATAAACAAACAGCGCGCCAGCCACCAGAATTGACCAGTAATATCCCCAGCCTAAGCCATTTAACTCACCGATAATCGCCATCAACGCCAGTACGCCAATCTGCAATATACCAATAATCAATTTATCGTATTGGCCGAACAGGATTGCGGTGGATTTAATGCCAATCTTCACATCATCATCGCGGTCAACCATCGCATACTGCGTGTCGTATGCCACCGCCCAGAGAATATTGGCGAGGAACATTAACCAGCAACTCAATGGCACCGACTCACTCACAGCAGCAAAAGCCATTGGAATCGACCAGCCAAACGCCGCGCCCAGCACCACTTGCGGTAGATGGGTATACCGCTTCATAAACGGGTACACCCACGCCAGCGCTAGCGCGGCAATCGACAACAGAATGGTCATCGTATTCAGCGTCAGCACCAGTAAAAACGAAATCAGTACCAGCACGACAAACAGCGCGCGCGCCTCTTTCTCCGTTACCGCGCCGCTGGGAAGCGGTCGGTTCGCCGTGCGCTTAACATGACCATCAAACTTGCGGTCAGCATAATCATTCACCACGCAACCAGCAGCGCGCATCAGCCAGACACCCGCGACAAACACCGCCAGGATCCAGAGCTGGGGAACGCCCGGTGTCGCCACCCACAACGCCCATAATGTTGGCCAGAGCAGCAGTAACGCGCCAATTGGCTTATCCGTACGCATTAAGCGATGAAACGCCAGCAGCTTATTCTGCGTCAGACTCCACTCCATATTTTTTTCCTCTTAGTACAACGGTGACGCCGGTAAAAACAGTTCTGTTAGCAACAGCGGTTTACCGCTTAATCGCAGGCGGGAACGTCGCCCCCACAGTCCGGCATCACGGCCTATCTCAATAAAGTCCCGGGTTAATGTCGATGATGTGAACAGATAGCGTCCTAACGGCGTTTTACCCAATTTTTGTAACGCCAGCTCCGGCCCGCTTAACGTTGACACAGGAACGACGGTACGACCGGCAAGCCACGGTTCACCATCGGCACATAACAAAATTTCACGTAACCAGTAACGAGACTCTTTCGGCAGCAGCGGCAGTTCTTCGGGGATTTCATTCTGCTCGACAAACCCTTCGCGGATCATCGTCACGCTCACCGTTTTTCCCTGCTGTTCAAAACGTTTTGTCATGGAATCTTCCAGCAACAGCCAGTCGAGCAGTTGCGTATCCAGGGCAGGGATCTCTTTAAAATAGCGCAGCGCACGCAGTTGCGTTAACGCGGGGTGTGACATGCCGAACTCTCCGTTACATAACGTAAAGGCATTGTATCGCAGAAAAGTGTTTACGGGAGATGTAAAGCAAATTAAGTGATCTAATGCGCAACAAAAACGCAACAATCGCATGAAGTGGTAAAACGCTGTTGAACCTTACGCTTTGCCGATGCCCGTGCTGGCGAGGGCAACCATAGGGACATCACCGCCCAGGATGCCAGGAACGATGATGTTTTCCTTTACTTAAATACCTTTATTCTTTATACGATTAGCTCGCCAACTCGCAGTAAAAATTGGGAAAAGCGCATGTTTATCCTGAGATTTAGAGCCGAAAAGTGTTTCCGGAGTAAGATTAACAGGCAACATCTCATGTCTGGATTTGTAGATATACGTGGAATTCCAATTGGTATCTTTTGTAGGATTCAACATATCATGTAAGCGCTGGGAGCTTACCACCATAACTGGCCCATCATAGACAGAGGAGAACAGGATAAAGATATTATCGTTTCGTGTTAATTCATTCGTGTTAAAGGTTCTTAAATTATCTTCAACTTCTATAAATAAAGGTGAAACATCATCACTACGAATCCACTCTTTATAAAGATGCCAGGCATTTTCTTTGATCGTATCATTCGTTGATCGTAGAGCCTGATCGATAAGTTGGATAAAAAAATTGTTATTTTGATCAATCAGCCATTTATTCATATTAAATCTGTTAATAAAATCGATCATCTGTTGGGTATCGAAATTCATCTTACTGAATCGATTTTGACGCATAAAATTATCGAACTTGTTATCTTCATCAGGATGGATATAACTACGTATAATTGGATCTTTTATATAAGGACAATGGCTAAATATTTTCTTCATATTCTCAATAAAGTTTTTATTAACAATATTAAGAATTTTTAATTGCATCACCAGTTTTACTGCCAGAACGGATTTCAATATCGCTGGATCATCTGGCAATGTATCAATCATTTTTATAATGTTATTGATATAACCATCGAGATATTCATTTCCAAATATATCTGAGTAATCAATAGATAATACCATTCGTTGTGTAACGCTGTCTTTAAAATTCCCTGTCGATATTCGCACATGATCAAACACGACAGCTGTCAAATTCGATTTAATAAATGATATTTCTTTGTCAGAAAGAAATTCTGCTCTGGTGAAGTGCGAAGCATAAAGATAACAATTATTGAACTTTGAATTTCTAATCTGACATTCACGAAAATTACTATGAGTAAGCTGGCTCCGCGAGAAGTCAACTGTATCAAGAATACTTTGGCTAAAATCGACATATTCGCCACTCGCTTTGATAAAAATCACATTGTGTAAACGTCGACATTTAAATATGACATTATCAACTGTTGCAGTAGTAAAATTGCAATCCCCTATTTCTTTACATTCGAATGTTACATGTTGTAGATTTGACGATAAAAAAGACACCTTCGAAATAACGTCACCTTTAAAATGACAACTTGTTAAATCCAAATCAGACAGGTCAGTATACCCCTGCGCATCTTTATCCATCAGAAAATCACAAGCACATTCTATTTCTTCATTTCTATAGAATTTTACGCTTATAATATCATTACTGATTGAGACTTCACGAAACATATTTATTGCATGATTTTTTTCGTTCCGTTGTTTTATATTTAAAAATATATCACTAATATAAATAAAGTTATCTCTATTTAAACCTGGCACCCCATTAAAATTACGTAGTAAATCAAGATCTAATTTATTATTTCCTTGCACCACATCATGTTTTATCAAAGAGTTATTGCCGTCAAACTTTGAGATATGACCTAACATAAAACCTCTGCATTACAGAAATGAAATAACTGGAAAAAGTAGCCTGAGCGTCCAGACACTACCGGCGAAAGGAAAAGAATCTCTGATAATGCATTGAGATAATGGATATTCTTAGTGAAGAAGAAGTGAAGTACTATAAAAAATCGCTCATATCCCTGGAATGAAGCATAAAAAAAGGTGCGCCAGGAGACGCACCAGTTGTTGCAAAATCAGCACTGTGGGGCGTAATTACCCCTTGCCTTTTACACTGCTGATAAAGGTGGAACGGGCAGATGTTGACCCCAGGCGTTCAGCTTCATCAAGCAGTTTTAACGCCTTATCAACATCACCTTTCGCGACAGCGTTTTTGATCGCGGTATTAAAATAACTTTCCGTGTCATTGAGCATCGGCTCGCTTTTCTTCACCGGTGCCGGAGCGGGTGCAGCCACAGCTGGTGCCGCCGTGTTGCCTACCGTAACCGGAGCTGGAGCGGAAGAACCAAATAGTGGCCCGACCAACACGCTGGAACTGGAGTTCGTTTTGACTTTCAGTTTCAGTAAGCCATCGGTGGTATGACGAGCAACCGGGTCAGGAATATCCGGGATCGAGTTACCGACGCCTTTGGCATAGGCTTTAGCCGGGTCGAGCAGTTGGGTCGTCTGCTGGAGATCTTTTTCCGTGGTAAAGACCAGAACATAAAGTTTTTGCTGCCCCAACGCCGGTGTCAGGCGCATAACGCCTTCCAGACGATCTGCACTCATCACGCCTGGTTCCTGGTAGGTGAAATAACTGCTGGGGAAGAAGGCTGATGGGGTCATATTCTGATCAAGAATCAGCACGTTCGGCGCAAATACGCTAGTTTGTTTGTTCACTTCGCTGGTCAGCGTTAGGGTCAGTTCGCCAATGTTTGCCGGGACGCTGTACGCAGCAACCGGACCACTGATGCCGGGAACGTTCAGTTGTTGGCCGCCAGTCGCCAGTTGGGTGGTCTGGGTTTTAGATTGATCGACCGGTGTCCAGGTGAGTTGTTGCAGCGCGGCAGATGGAATGGCTGGCGCGTCGCTGGTGTTTTGCGGTACGTAGTTAACATCGGCAAGGCTGATTCCAGGCGCGCTTGCCAGCAACCCTGCTGATAAACAGAGGGCGATGAGACTTTTATTCATTTTCATTGTTTCACCTCAAAATCTGGAGCTCAGCGGTAGCCAGGCAATAGCGCGCTAAACCCGATAATCAGAGGGGCTTTCGCCCCTTTCAGATAATGACAACCTGTTTTATGCCGGATGCGGCGTAAACGCCTTATCCGGCCCAGGTTTTGCTATTACCACCAGATTTCCATCTGGGCACCGAAGGTCCACTCGTCGCTGTCACCACGGCCGAAGCTGCCGCCGTTGAAATCAGCAGGAACGGCTTTGCCGTAGTTCGGGTTAACCTTGCTATCGCCGTTGTAGTCATAACCCCATTTCTCATCCCACTTGGCGTAGGTTGCGAAGACACGAATAGCCGGGCGTGACCAGATGCTGTCGCCAGCCTGCCATTGTTGTGCAAGGGTAATTTTGTACTGATTGTTCTTGTCGCCGGTGCGCTGGGATTCGACGTTGTCGTAGCCGATTTCCATCACGGTGCTCATGATTGGCGTCCACTTGTACATCGGGCGAATACCGACGGTCCACCACTTGGTGCCGTTGTCGTTATCCCAGTTGATATCCTGGTACATACCCACGTACATCATGTCCCAGTTGTCGCCCATGGAGATCGCTCCGTGGTCGAGGATACGCAGCATGTGACCGTTGTTGTTGATATTGTAGGCAAATTTTTCGTTATCAAACGCGACGCCAGAACCCTGCGACAGACCTTTACCCTGCGAGGTCATCGAGTCAGTAGCGTACTGAACAACAAACTTGTTAAAGCCCTTCAGGACACTCTGAGTATGTTCAGCAGTGAATAACCAGCCGTCTTTCGATGCGCCATCAACCAGACGATAGTTATCACGCAGGTTGGCACGACCGTAGTCGACACCCAGTTCTAATGTGCCGCCCGGGTTGATTTCCATCTGCGCTAAACGCACATCGAAAACGTCGTTCGCGGTTTCGTTGGTATAGTCATAAATATTGTTGCTGGCGAAAGAGGAAGAACCACCTGCTTCAGAGGAGCGGGTTGCTGCCAGAGAGAGTTTACCGAAGCCAACATCGATGTTTTCCAGACCGGCACCAGGACCAGAAATATCCCAGTAGTAGAAGTCGATCATATGAACGTCATGACGTTGGTAGAAGCGCTTACCTGCCCAGATGGTGGAGCCTGGCAGCCATTCGATCAGGTTTTTACCCTGCACGTTTGCTTCACGGAAGGCCGGATCGGTAGCTTCCCAGTCATTCTGTTGTGCGACGGAATAGGCCACGTTAGTGTCGAAATAGAAGCTCTTATCGCCCTCTTTCCACACTTCCTGACCCAATTTTAATTCAGCATAAGTTTCACATTCGTTGCCAAGACGGTATTTACTTTGAGCACCGGTAGTCTGGAAACACTGTTGTTCACCGCCGCTACCTGTCCAGCCAATACCGGAACGTGCATAGCCGTGGAAATCAACAGCCATTGCCTGAGCAGACATTACGCCCGCTGCGACGGCAACCGCCAGAGGAAGTTTGCGCAGAGTAATCATCATTCTATCTCCTGAGTCATTGCTTTTCTTTTTTCACATCACCTGTGACAGGCTTTGTGTGTTTTGTGGGGTGCTTAAACGCCCGGCTCCTTATGCAGTCGACGACATGCAGTGCCATCCTCACGGAACAGATGGCAACGCTCTGGCGGCAGGCCGATAGCGAATGTGGCACCTTCTTCTACCAACACCACGTCGTTCTGGCGGTACACCAGGTTTTGACGAATGGAAGGGATCTGGATATGGATTTGGGTTTCGTTGCCGAGTTGCTCGACGACCTGAACTTCACCCTCAAGGATGACGTCAGCGATATCACTTGGCAGTAGATGTTCCGGGCGAATACCCAGCGACATATTGGCTCCAACCTGGACATCACGGCTTTCAACCGGCAGCCAGACTTGCTGACGATTTGGCATCGGCAGCTCCACCTGCACTTGATCGATTGCAGTGGCGGTCACTTTTACCGGCAGGAAGTTCATCTTTGGCGAACCGATAAATCCGGCGACAAAACGGTCTGCCGGATAGTGGTACAGCTCCAGCGGTTTCCCAACCTGCGCCACGCGACCAGCGTCCAGCACCACGATTTTGTCGGCCAGCGTCATCGCTTCGACCTGATCGTGGGTGACGTAAATCATTGTGCGGCCCAGGCGTTTATGCAGACGGGAGATTTCGATACGCATTTGCACACGCAGTGCAGCATCGAGGTTGGAGAGCGGTTCATCGAGCAAAAATACGCTTGGCTCGGCCACCAGCGTACGGCCAATCGCCACACGCTGACGCTGACCACCGGAGAGCGCTTTCGGTTTGCGATCCAGCAAATGCGCCAGTTGTAGCACTTCCGCCACCTGGTTGACGCGTTGGTTAATCACCTCTTTTTTTGCGCCTGCCAGTTTCAGGCCAAATGACATGTTTTCTGCTACTGACAGGTGGGGATAGAGCGCGTAAGACTGAAACACCATACCAACGCCGCGTTCTGCTGGCGGAGTGTCATTCATCCGTTTCTCACCGATGAACAGGTCGCCGCTGGTGATCGTCTCAAGCCCGGCAATCATGCGCAGTAAAGTCGATTTACCGCAGCCAGACGGTCCGACAAACACCACGAATTCACCTTCATGGATATCGAGATTGATATCTTTCGATACCACGACCTCGCCCCAGGCTTTCGTTACATTTTGCAGCTGTACGCTCGCCATGCCCTTCTCCCTTTGTAACAACCTGTCATCGACAGCAACATTCATGATGGGCTGACTATGCGTCATCAGGAGATGGCTTAAATCCTCCACCCCCTGGCTTTTTTATGGGGGAGGAGGCGGGAGGATGAGAACGCGGCTTCTGTGAACTAAACCGAGGTCATGTAAGGAATTTCGTGATGTTGCTTGCAAAAATCGTGGCGATTTTATGTGCGCATCTCCACATTACCGCCAATTCTGTAACAGAGATCACACAAAGCAACGGTGGGGCGTAGGGGCAAGGAGGATGGAAAGAGGTTGCTGTATAAAGAAACTAGAGTCCGTTTAGGTGTTTTCACGAGCACTTCACCAACAAGGACCATAGATTATGAAAATAAAAACAGGTGCACGCATCCTCGCATTATCCGCATTAACGACGATGATGTTTTCCGCCTCGGCTCTCGCCAAAATCGAAGAAGGTAAACTGGTAATCTGGATTAACGGCGATAAAGGCTATAACGGTCTCGCTGAAGTCGGTAAGAAATTCGAGAAAGATACCGGAATTAAAGTCACCGTTGAGCATCCGGATAAACTGGAAGAGAAATTCCCTCAGGTTGCGGCAACTGGCGATGGCCCTGACATTATCTTCTGGGCGCACGACCGCTTTGGTGGCTACGCTCAATCTGGCCTGTTGGCTGAAATCACCCCGGACAAAGCGTTCCAGGACAAGCTGTATCCGTTTACCTGGGATGCCGTACGTTACAACGGCAAGCTGATTGCTTACCCGATCGCTGTTGAAGCGTTATCGCTGATTTATAACAAAGATCTGCTGCCGAACCCGCCAAAAACCTGGGAAGAGATCCCGGCGCTGGATAAAGAACTGAAAGCGAAAGGCAAGAGCGCGCTGATGTTCAACCTGCAAGAACCGTACTTCACCTGGCCGCTGATTGCTGCTGACGGGGGTTATGCGTTCAAGTATGAAAACGGCAAGTACGACATTAAAGACGTGGGCGTGGATAACGCTGGCGCGAAAGCGGGTCTGACCTTCCTGGTTGACCTGATTAAAAACAAACACATGAATGCAGACACCGATTACTCCATCGCAGAAGCTGCCTTTAATAAAGGCGAAACAGCGATGACCATCAACGGCCCGTGGGCATGGTCCAACATCGACACCAGCAAAGTGAATTATGGTGTAACGGTACTGCCGACCTTCAAGGGTCATCCATCCAAACCGTTCGTTGGCGTGCTGAGCGCAGGTATTAACGCCGCCAGTCCGAACAAAGAGCTGGCGAAAGAGTTCCTTGAAAACTATCTGCTGACTGACGAAGGTCTGGAAGCGGTTAATAAAGATAAACCGCTGGGTGCCGTAGCGCTGAAGTCTTACGAGGAAGAGTTGGCGAAAGATCCACGCATTGCTGCCACCATGGAAAACGCCCAGAAAGGTGAAATCATGCCAAACATCCCGCAGATGTCCGCTTTCTGGTATGCCGTACGTACTGCGGTGATCAACGCCGCCAGCGGTCGTCAGACTGTCGATGAAGCCCTGAAAGACGCGCAGACTCGTATCACCAAGTAATGCTGTGAAATGCCGGATGCGGCGTGAACGCCTTGTCCGGCCTACAAAACTGAAACGCATGTAGGCCTGATAAGACGCATCAGTGTCGCATCAGGCAGTTGTTGTCGGATAAGGCGTGAAAGCCTTATCCGTCCTGGAATGAGGAAGAACCCCATGGATGTCATTAAAAAGAAACATTGGTGGCAAAGCGACGCGCTGAAATGGTCAGTGCTAGGTCTGCTCGGCCTGCTGGTGGGTTACCTTGTTGTTTTAATGTACGCACAAGGGGAATACCTGTTCGCCATTACCACGCTGATATTGAGTTCAGCGGGGCTGTATATTTTCGCCAATCGTAAAGCCTACGCCTGGCGCTATGTTTACCCGGGAATGGCTGGAATGGGATTATTCGTCCTCTTCCCTTTGGTCTGCACCATCGCCATTGCCTTCACCAACTACAGCAGCACTAACCAGCTGACTTTTGAACGTGCGCAGGAAGTGTTGTTAGATCGCTCCTGGCAAGCAGGCAAAACCTATAATTTTGGTCTTTACCCGGCGGGCGATGAGTGGCAACTGGCGCTCAGCGACGGCGAAACCGGCAAAAATTACCTCTCCGACGCGTTTAAATTTGGCGGCGAGCAAAAACTGCAACTGAAAGAAACGACCGCCCAGCCCGAAGGCGAACGCGCGAATCTCCGCGTGATTACCCAGAATCGTCAGGCGCTGAGTGACATTACCGCCATTCTGCCGGATGGCAACAAAGTGATGATGAGCTCCCTGCGCCAGTTTTCTGGCACGCAGCCGCTCTACACACTCGACGGTGACGGTACGTTGACGAATAATCAGAGCGGTGTGAAATATCGTCCGAATAACCAAATTGGCTTTTACCAGTCCATTACCGCCGACGGCAACTGGGGCGATGAAAAGCTAAGCCCCGGTTATACCGTGACCACCGGCTGGAAAAACTTTACCCGCGTCTTCACCGACGAAGGCATTCAGAAACCGTTCCTCGCCATTTTCGTCTGGACCGTGGTGTTCTCGCTGATCACTGTCTTTTTAACGGTGGCGGTCGGCATGGTTCTGGCGTGTCTGGTGCAGTGGGAAGCGTTGCGCGGCAAAGCGGTCTATCGCGTCCTGCTGATTCTGCCCTATGCGGTGCCATCGTTCATTTCAATCTTGATTTTCAAAGGGTTGTTTAACCAGAGCTTCGGTGAGATCAACATGATGTTGAGTGCGCTGTTTGGCGTGAAGCCCGCCTGGTTCAGCGATCCGACCACCGCCCGCACGATGCTGATTATCGTCAACACCTGGCTGGGTTATCCGTACATGATGATCCTCTGCATGGGCTTGCTGAAAGCGATTCCGGACGATTTGTATGAAGCCTCAGCAATGGATGGCGCAGGTCCATTCCAGAACTTCTTTAAGATTACGCTACCGCTGCTGATTAAACCGCTGACGCCGCTGATGATCGCCAGCTTTGCCTTTAACTTTAACAACTTCGTGCTGATTCAACTGTTAACCAACGGCGGTCCGGATCGTCTTGGCACGACCACGCCAGCCGGTTATACCGACCTGCTTGTTAACTACACCTACCGCATCGCTTTTGAAGGCGGCGGGGGTCAGGACTTCGGTCTGGCGGCAGCAATTGCCACGCTGATCTTCCTGCTGGTGGGTGCGCTGGCGATAGTGAACCTGAAAGCCACGCGAATGAAGTTTGATTAAGGGAGATAACAAAAATGGCAATGGTCCAACCGAAATCGCAAAAAGCACGTTTGTTTATTACTCACCTGCTACTGCTACTTTTTATCGCGGCGATTATGTTCCCGCTGCTGATGGTCGTCGCTATCTCACTGCGCCAGGGGAACTTTGCGACCGGCAGCCTGATCCCGGAGCAAATCTCCTGGGATCACTGGAAACTGGCATTAGGTTTTAGCGTGGAACAGGCTGATGGTCGCGTTACACCGCCGCCGTTTCCGGTACTGCTATGGCTGTGGAACTCGGTAAAGGTCGCCGGGATTTCCGCGATTGGCATTGTGGCGCTCTCCACCACCTGCGCCTACGCTTTCGCCCGTATGCGCTTTCCAGGCAAAGCGACGCTGCTGAAAGGAATGCTGATTTTCCAGATGTTCCCGGCAGTACTTTCACTGGTCGCGTTGTATGCGTTGTTTGATCGTCTGGGTGAGTACATTCCATTCATTGGCCTGAATACTCACGGCGGCGTAATTTTCGCGTATCTGGGTGGGATTGCGCTGCATGTCTGGACCATCAAAGGCTATTTCGAAACCATCGACAGTTCGCTGGAAGAAGCGGCGGCGCTGGATGGTGCGACACCGTGGCAGGCCTTTCGCCTTGTCCTGTTGCCGCTGTCAGTACCGATTCTGGCGGTGGTGTTCATCCTGTCGTTTATCGCTGCCATTACTGAAGTTCCGGTCGCGTCGCTGTTACTGCGTGACGTAAACAGCTACACCCTGGCCGTGGGGATGCAGCAATACCTCAACCCGCAAAACTACCTGTGGGGTGACTTTGCTGCCGCTGCCGTGATGTCTGCTTTACCGATCACCATCGTCTTCTTGCTGGCTCAACGCTGGCTGGTCAACGGCCTGACGGCAGGGGG
>ENA-ORRN01001138-ORRN01001138.1-human-gut-metagenome-genome-assembly--contig:-NODE-1138-length-19313-cov-6.688026_pt1 | contig 19313 bp, 13 predicted proteins | sample MGYA00242174_ERZ509132 | MGnify/ENA primary metagenome ERZ509132 (study PRJEB26280, sample SAMEA2338671) | human gut metagenome | biome: human gut; feature: human-associated habitat; material: faeces... | reverse complement strand
TATAGAAAGAGGGCTGCGCCCTAACGGTTATTTTCCGTTAATGCGACAGCCCCTTTGTGCATCATCGACGGTCCGGCACGGAGCGGTAATCTTTTTAGGTGCCGGCCTCATATTTTCTCTTCGTTTCTACCATACTATTTATTGGAAGAAAACACAATGGAGAATAAACGTATCTATGCAAAACCTTTTTATTGATTTGGCGCAGGCCTCGGCTTCCATGCTCGGATATGTGCTGAAAGTTCTGATGCCCCTTATAATCGGCCTTGTTCTGGCCTATCTTTTCAGTGCTCCGGCTGCATGGCTCGAGAAAAAGGTAAAAAGCCGTAACATAGCAATCCTGCTTACTTATATCGGAGCTGCTGCATGTCTTTCTGCACTCATCTATGGATTTATTGTCTTAATTGCCGGTGCCCTGCCGCGGGGAAACTTAAGCGACACCCTTAATCTTATCAAAAACTACTGTGAAGGTGCTGCTGATGCAATCGTCTCTTTTGCTTCCGATTATGTACCCGGACTCTCTGCGGCAGGCAGCCGCCATGCTCTCCAGGAGCTCCAAAACAAGCTTTTAGGCGGGTTTTCACTCAATAGCATTCTGGGCGCAGCCTATTCGCTTATCGGCGGTCTTGTGACATTTTTTGTAGGTCTGGTGGCATCCGTCTATCTTCTTAAGGACAGGGAATTCTTTGTAATGCTTTGGGAAAGATTCCTTTCTTTGACAACGAAGCAAAAAACGCACGGGCTGATAAGTGAGGCGGCACAGGACATCAACAAAGTCATCTCAACTTTTATCAAGGGGGCACTCATCGACAGTCTTCTCGTGGCATTCCTTTCCTCCCTTATCCTCAGCATCCTGAAAGTCGACTACGGAGTACTCATCGGCATCATCGGCGGCGTTTTGAACATCATTCCGTATTTCGGACCGTTTTTTGGCATGGTTCCGGCATTCATTGCCGCCTTTTTCTCCGGCGGTCTTCTTCACGCAGCAGCTGCGGTCTGCGGTCTCATTCTGGTCCAGCAAATCGACTCCAACTATATCTACCCCAAGGTGGTCGGCGAGGCCACCGGTCTGCACCCGCTCTTTGTCCTGCTGTCCGTAAGCATCATGGGATACTTCTTTGGGATCCCGGGCATGCTGCTTGCCGTTCCGGCTGCCGGCATCATCCAAATATTCATAAAGCGCTGGGCCTATTCCAAGGAATAGCCCAAAAGAGAAATCGACATTGCCCAAAGGGCAATGCCGATTTCTCTTTTGTATATTGTTATGCAAATGTAATTACAGTGCCTGTTTTGCCTTCCAAAGCATCGATAGCCTTAGCAAGCGAAGTGATGATAGCCTTCTTGTCAGGGTTTGCCTGAACAAACTTCATGCAAGCTTTAACCTTTGGAAGCATGGAGCCCGGTGCAAACTGCCCCTCTTCACAATATTTTTCAGCTTCTGCATAAGTCATGTGTGACAGGTCTTCCTGGTTCGGCTTGTTGAAGTTGATTGCAACCTTTTCTACTTCTGTGAGGATCATCAGAGCATCCGCTTCGATGTTTTCTGCAAGAAGTTCTGCTGCGAAGTCTTTGTCGATAACTGCAGCAACGCCTTCAAGGTCGCCGTCTTCCTTGCGAACTACAGGGATTCCGCCGCCTCCGCAAGTGATTACGATTGTGGAATCGAATAATCTCTTAACGGAATCAAGTTCAACGATTTCAGTCGGGATTGGAGAAGCAACAACTCTTCTCCAGCCGCGTCCTGCGTCTTCTTTCACAGTGTAGCCTTTTTCTTCTACGAGGGCTTTTGCTTCTTCTTCCGAATAGAAAGGTCCGATTGGCTTTGTAGGATTCTTGAATCCCGGATCGTTTGCGTCAACAACCATCTGCGTAAGAACCGTTGCTACCGGAATGTCTTTGCCACGCTTCTTAAGAGCAAACTTCAGAGCCTGCTGAAGGTGGTATCCGATATAGCCCTGTGACATGGCTCCGCATACGTCAAACGGCATAGCCGGAGTTACGTTCTTTGCTGTTTCGGAAGCAAGAAGGATTCTTCCTACCTGTGGTCCGTTGCCGTGAACAACCGCTACTTCGTATCCTTTTTCGGATAAGTCAGCGATTCTTTCGCAAGTTTCTTTTACTACTGCCAATTGAGCCTCAGCTGTAGGATCTGCCTTGCCTGACTGCAGGGCATTTCCGCCGAGAGCGACAACAATTTTTTCTGCCATTTTATTCTCTCCTTATAAATCGTCTCTGTTAACAGGGCAGGACATGCAGCGAGGGCCGCCTCTGCCTCTGGAAAGTTCCGCGGACGGAACTGTAAGAACCTTGATGCCCTTCTGATCGAGAAGTTCATTGGTTACATAGTTTCTTTCGTAAGTTACAACCGTTCCCGGTGCTATGCACAGAGTGTTGGAACCGTCATTCCACTGCTCACGCTGAGCCGCAAGAAGGTCTCCGCCTCCGCAGCGAATGAGGTCAACAGCCGGAACTTTGAGTTCGAGTGCAAGAATCTTGTGAAGTTCATCCTTAAGAGCGTTAAACTTCAGCTCGCCCTTCGCATCAAGTGTGATTTCGTAAACCCCGAGAGGCCCTTCGATTTCCGGATGGATTGTGAACTTGTCGTAATCAACCATCGTGAATACGGTGTCAAGGTGCATGAATGCTCTTGACTTCGGAATATCGAATGCAAGAACTTTCTTGAAAGTGCTTCCCTGAAGCAGGTTTCTTGCAAAATGTTCAAGACCGGAAACCGTAGTTCTTTCAGATAATCCCACAGCCACGATGTCCTTGGAAAGAACCAGAACGTCGCCGCCTTCGATGGAATAAGTGTCTGTCAGATCATACCACTGTTTGTTTTCTTCGGTCGCAAAATCTCTGTTGTACTTGTAGATATATCTCAAGATTAAAGATTCTCTTCTTCTTGCATCCGTGTGCATGTGGTGAATGTTGATTCCTTCGCCTACGCATGCGCCCGGGTCACGAGTGAAGTAAAGGTTCGGCATCGGGTCGGATACGAATGGATAGTCGTCTTCAACCAAATCCATTAAGGATGTAGCATCTTTTGTCTTAACTTCTTCTCTCTTGATACCTGCGATTACCTTTGTCACCATTTCTGCCGGTGCCATGTCAAGCAGGTAAGTCGTCATTGCGCTTCTTAAACCCTTGGAGTTGATTTTGCTGAGGCTCAGGAATTCGTTTACGAACTGAATCTGAATCTCAGGGTTTGCCATAGCCTTAGCGGCTTCCGTTACGTAGTAAACCACTTCAACGCCGTTGTCTCTGAGAACCTGAGCAAATTTGTCATGTTCTTCCTGAGCAATTTTCAGATAAGGGATGTCATCAAAAAGCAGTCTTTCCATCGTGGACGGAGTGAGCGCTTCGAGTTCTTTACCCGGTCTGTGAAGCAATACTTTATTTAATTTTCCGATTTCGGAAAAATTATGAATTCCAGGATACATTTGATTTCTCCTTTCGACTGCCAATGCAGTGCATTAGCCAATAGTTGCAACCATCACGGCCTTAATTGTATGCATTCTGTTTTCTGCTTCGTCGAAAACTTTGGAATGTCTTGATAAGAATACTTCATCGGTTACTTCGCGGATGTCGTATCCTAATTCTTTCTGTTCTGCTGCCATTGTAGTGTCGAAATCGTGGAAGGAAGGTAAGCAGTGAAGGAAGATAACATCACTGTTTTCTGTCTTGTCGAGCATTTCTTTTGTAACCTTGAAAGGAGTAAGCATTCTAACTCTTTCAGGAATCTGATCTTCTTCACCCATGGAAGCCCAAATGTCAGTGTAAAGAACGTCTGCTCCCTTCAAGCATGCTTCATCTGAAGATACTTCGATAACTGCTCCTGTGTATTCGGCAACTTCTCTTGCTCTCTTGATTACATCCTGATCGATCTGGTCTGCAAGTTCCTTCGGTCCGTAAGCAACGAAGTGCATACCCATCTTAGCGCATCCGTACATCCAAGCGTAAGCCATGTTGTTTCTGATGTCTCCGCAGAATACAACTTTAACTTTGTTTAACGGCTTAGCAACGTGCTCTTCGATTGTGAGCATGTCAGCAAGGATCTGAGTCGGGTGGTCAACGTCTGTTAAACCGTTCCATACAGGTACGCCTGCGTTTGCAGCTAATTCTTCAACAACGGACTGCTTGAATCCTCTGTATTCGATACCGTCATAGAATCTGCCGAGAACCTTAGCTGTGTCTGCGATTGTTTCCTTCTTACCCATCTGGGAGCTCTTGCTGTCAAGGAAAGTTACGTGAGCACCTTCGTCAAGTGCTGCAACTTCAAATGCACATCTTGTTCTTGTGGAAGTTTTTTCGAATAAAAGAACGATGTTCTTCCCCTTTAAAACTTCATTGTGGATACCTGCTCTTTTCTTAGCCTTTAAGTCGTGAGCTAAGTCAAGCATGTATCTGATTTCTTCCGGTGTGAAATCCATTAATGTTAAGAAATGTCTTCCTTTTAAGTTTACTGCCATTTTTCAATTCTCCTTTTCGTTTTATAAATGTATCGCTTAAAAAATTAGTGACTTTTTCTAACTAAAATATTACTATACGGTACATTTTTTGAAAGTACCAGGCTCTGTTATTTTTTGTGTGCCAGTTGCCTTTCGAGTTCCGTTTCGAGTGTCTCTCTCAATATTTCAAGACCCTTTTCGAGGCGTTCTTCCGTTTCAAACGAATAATTGATGCGAATATGTCCGCGTCCGCCGTTTTTGTGCGGATAAAACACATAGCCCGGAAGCAGTGCCAGCCCGCGCTTATATGCCGCATTGGAAAATTCCTTGCTGTCGACTCCCTGCGGCAGAGCGCACCAAATGTACACCCCGCCCCTCGGTCTGTGATAGCTGATTCCAAGCGGTCTCATTTCATCCAGCCCACGGCACACGATTTCCTGCTTTCTCGCATAGTTTTCCCTAAATGCGTCTAATATACTATAATAACTTCCGTCACTTAAATATTTTGCAAGTAATTTCTGAGCCGTCCAGTCAACCGCCATCATTCGCACGGACACCAAATAGCTTAAACTCTCAATCAGCTTTCTGTCGGCCACCACAAAAGCAAGCGAAAGGCCCGGCACAAACGAAAGCGAAAAAGAATAAATGTATATCACATTCTCTGCCTTGTCAAAGGCTTTTATCGGCGGAAGCTTCATTCCGTCATAGACAAGTTCGGAAGCCGCGTCCTCTTCCACGATCGGGATACGGTATTTGTTTGAAATTTCGATAATTTTTTTGCGTCGTTCCGGCGGCAGAATGGCCCCGGTGGGGTCATGAAAACTCGAATTCACGAAAATAAACCGCGGCTTTCTCTGCAGCACCGTTCTTTCGAGCGTTTCACAGTCGATTCCATCTTCATCAATGGGAACGGTCACAATGTTTGCACCCGCAAGTTCCATCGCTCGGTAGGCATCCGGCGATACCGCTTCTTCCATGATTACGCTGTCACCCGGTTTTACGAGGAGGGTTACCAGGAAGTCGAGTGCCTGATTGGTCTCACTCAAAATCTGAATCTGTCCGGTCGTCGCTTTGATTCCTTTCGTGCTGAGAAAGGAAACGAGCTGTTGGCGAAGAATTTTGTCGCCCTTGTACGGACTGTAAAAATACTGCGTTTTTCCTTCTTCCGAGACCATTGCGACTATGTGTTCGGCAAGTTTTTTCTTGTCGTATATCCCGGGACACGCGATGCCGCTTCCCATGGAAATTTTTTCTCTGTCCCCGAATCGCTGAAAAAGATCGTCAAATGTAATTTCCATGTCGAGGTATTTTTCATTGATTTCGGACTGCCAGTTTACCTTCTTGATTTTTGTTCCGCCTGCCTTTTCACTCCTTGTGGGCTCTCCGTCCTTCGTCTGTGGCATCGCCACTATGTATCCTATGCCCTGCTTGGATTCGATAAGTTCCTCCGCTTTCAGCTCGTTGTAAGCCTTTGCAATCGTATTTCGATGAACATTCAAAAGCTTAGCCGTCGCTCTTTCAGAAGGAAGCGTGCTTCCCGTCACGAGTTCTCCCGAAAAAATGAGCTGTTTCATCCGATTTGCAATCTGCATATAAATTGGGATTTTTGAGTCGTAATCGATCTTTATATTCATACCTTTTCTCCGTGGAACTGATAGTAGCAGACTTCCAATCTGCCGTTGTACAACTTCCTCCGCCTGTCTGCGCTTCTGCCGAGTGCCTTTTCAATCGATTTGTCCGCAGTCACCACAAAAAGCGACCAGGTCGGGTTTTCTCCGAAAAATCTTCGATATGCTTCATAGATTTTTTCGATTCCCCGTCGGTCTCCGATTCTTTCGCCGTACGGAGGGTTTGTGACCATCACGCCGCTCAGGCTCTTGGTACGCATTGCCGAAATGTCTGCGGCTGCAAATTTGATGCAGTCATCCACGCCCGCCTCTTCAGCGTTTGCTTTTGCGGCAGCGATTGCCTTCGGGTTGATGTCAAGACCGAAAATCTTCGGCTTGCATTCATTGTCAATTGCCTCAAATGCCGCCTTTCGCTCTTCTTTCCAAAGGTTTGCCGGTATCGCTTCCCACTCTTCGCTCGCAAAGCTTCGACTTATTCCTGGAGCGATGTTTTTTGCAATTAGTGCCGCCTCGATCGGAATGGTCCCGGAGCCGCAGCACGGGTCGGACAGGATTCTGTCCTTGTTCCAAAATGAAAGCTGAATCATCGCCGCTGCCAGCGTTTCCTTGATCGGAGCCTCAACGCTGTGCGTCCGGTAGCCGCGTTTGTGAAGTCCCGGCCCCGTCGTGTCCAGTGTAACCGTAACCCTGTCCTTGAGGATTGTAATCTTTATGTCATAGGCTGCCCCGGTCTTCTCAAAATAATCCACCATGTAAAATTCCTTGAGACGTTCCACGACCGCTTTTTCGGCTACCGACTGGCACGCCGGCACGCTCGAAAGCTTTGACTTTACCGAGGAGCCGTTTACCACGAATTTTCCGTCAATCGGAATCCACTCTTCCCATGGAATCGCCTTCATCTGCTGAAAAAGGTCCTCAAATTCAAGTACCGTAAATTCCGCCATCTTAATCTGCACGCGGTCCGCACTTCGAAGCCACAGGTTTGCGCGTACCACTGCACGCTCATCGCCGAGGAAGGTAATCTTTCCGTCCTCGGATTTCAAAATTTTATATCCCAGATTTTCGAGTTCTCTTTTGACAACCGCCTCGAGCCCGAAGGTCGCGGTCGCAATCAGTTCCAGTTTCATTTTGATTCCTCATTTCTATTGTCTTCAAGAAAAAAGCGTTCCCCGAAGGGAACGCTGAGCTTTTGTTTAAAGATAAGGTGCCCTTCTGTTGAGCGAGCTGCTTTCCAGCTTCTCAAGAATATCAAGTGATTTTCCTGTTCCGACTGCAACGCAGGACTTCGGGTCCTCTGCGACAACCACTTTGATTGCCGTTCTGTCTTCAATTCTCTTATCAATTCCGCAGAGAAGCGCGCCGCCTCCCGTGATGATAATTCCGGAATTGCTGATGTCTGCTGCAAGCTCCGGTGGAGTGATTTCAAGGACATTGTGCACTGCCTCGCAAATCGCATGAAGCGGTTCTTCCAGTGCGTCCATCATTTCATCGGATGTCACTTCGACACTCTTCGGGAGTCCTGTAACAAGGTCTCTTCCTCTGCATTCCTTGGTTACGACTTCGTCTCTCGGGAATGCCGTTCCGATGGTAAGCTTAAGTTCTTCTGCCGTTCTCTCGCCGATGTAGAGCTTGTGCTCTTTTCTCATATATTTGATGATTGCTTCGTCGAATTTATCGCCTGCAATCTTAACGGATGTGCTGGCTACGATTCCGCCGAGGGAAATAACCGCAATATCCGTGGTTCCGCCACCGATATCGATTACCATAACCCCATCCGGCTTGGAAATATCAATTCCCGCACCGATTGCAGCGGCAACCGGTTCTTCCATCAGATATACATCCTTGCCGCCTGCCTGCGTGGCTGCTTCCCTTACCGCTCTCTTCTCAACTTCGGTAACGCCGCTCGGAACGCATACCATAATTTTAGGCTTAAAAAACCTGCCGCTTCCGCATGTCTTCCGGATGAAATGCTTCAGCATTCTCTCGGTTATGTCATAATCCGAAATAACACCGTCACGCAGCGGTCTTACTGCTACAATGTTTGCAGGCGTTCTTCCGAGCATCTGTCTCGCTTCTTCGCCGACTGCAAGAATTTCGTCGGTGTCCTTGTTGATGGCAACAACCGAAGGTTCATTCAAAACGATGCCTTTGCCTTTTATATATACAAGTACATTGGCTGTACCTAAATCAATTCCAACTTCTGTCGCAAATCCCATTACCTATCTCCTCTTTTCTGTTGATATTAGTTATCATTTACATTTCTCAGAACATTATATATAATTTTTCAACTTTTTTCAATTTATTTGCGATAAATATTTGGATTTTTTTCTCTGAAGCACGCTGTGCCGCACTGTGTTCCGCATCGGCACTCTCTCTTGTGTCAAAATCCTTCCGATTAGATTCTCCTCGTATAAGTATAGGAGAACGACGTCATTCTTTGTAAGCATTTTACATCTAATGGAAGATATTGTCAATACATATTTTTACATTTCGCTCGAAGGTTCTGAATGGATGCAAAAAAATTCAGACACCGGGGCGTATGTGCCCGATTGCCTGAGCAGTGTAGTGGTAAACTAAAATCGGAGGTTACCAGTGAAGTACACCAAAGAAGAACGCTTAGAGGTTAGCCGCAAAATTTATGAATCGGGACTGTCAAAGTCTCAAGGCAGGAGAAGTATTCGGCATAAGAGAAAACAGAAACGAGATTGATGAGTACATTAAATCCTTTAACGAAGAAAGACCTGCATACTCTCTGAACTACTTAACACCGAAGCAGTTTAGAGAAACATATATGCAGGTCTAGAAAAAAATTTAAAAAAGTACAAGTTTTATTTATGCGTATCCAAAATATGTTGACTAGTGCAACACGGTGCGCCATGCTTTGTTCGACCACTGCGTATAATATTTCTTATCATCAATCGTGCGAACGCCGCGAAGTTTGTAATAGTAGGTTTTGCCTGTTCTCAGATTCTTCGTATTCAGATAGGTTGAAACCTCCCCGTTCTTAGTCGCAAAGAATGCCTTCTTGCCGTAACCGCTGTTTTTCTTCACAGAGCGATAAATTTCAAAACAATCAACCTTATAACCTCTCGACTTCGTCCATGACAAAAGAATCTTTTTGTTCTTTGTAAGCTTGGACTTCAATGTGACGGTTGTTTTTTCAACCCCTTTGATTATTTTTGCGTTCTTGTCGGCCGAAGGGTTTGTCGGGTCAGTCGGCTTACTTGGATCAGTCGGATCTGCTTTCTTTGCAGCCTTGATTTCGACTTTATCACCGGTTTTTAATCCGCTTAGCTGCGTCACAGAGCCCTTGGACACACCGTTCAGCAAAACATCCGTAATTTCGTAACCATCTGCCGCGGTGATTGAGAGCTTCGTTCCATCCGCGCTGAGTGTTGTTTGGAAGCCTTCGCCTGCCAAAATCGCCGGCTTCTGAATCGGCACATAACCGCCACCACCGCCGGAGCTGCTGTTTCTTGTGACGGTGAATTTGAGCGTTACTTCTGCTTCCGCCGTTTGCGTACCCTTTCCTGTCTTGATTGTGAGCTTTTCGTTGTATTCCCCGGGTTCGAGCCCCGCGTTCGGCTGTACAGTGAAAATTTCCATAGTTTCGTTCGGCGCAATCGCCTGACCGATTGTAACCGAGCTTACGTTATACTTACTGTCATTTTCCTGAAGCACTTCATCTAACAAAATCGATTCATTTCCTGTATTTGTTATCGACACTGTCTTTGCATCGGGCTGTGTATAGCCAGCTTTGGCAGTTCCGAAGTCTATCTCGGAAGGGGTCGCTGCAATGGCATACTTAGGCTCGCTTGTTTGAATTTTGACCCAGCGTTTTGCATAGGTTTCTTCATCCGGAGATTCTATTTTTATGGCATCCGTTTCTGTAGTTCCTGCTGTGACAATCGGGGTTAAACCTTCCGCATAGGTTGGCTGCGGGGATATTGCTTCAATGCTGCCTTGCTGTGCCTGCGTTTCCGCACTCGCGATGACGGTGCCGCCGTTGATATGAATATCCATGAATCGGATACCTATGCATTTACAATATTCATACTCCAAACTCTCTTTTGCCACTGCTTCCAGATATGCATTTTCAGAAACTGTCAAGGTTGGGGTTCTACTCGAGTCAGGACGTGCGGCTATTCCAAAATTGTTGTGTTCTGATATGCCCCCTTCCGCATGAAGGAATGCATTGTCTGACAAGTTTGCAGATAAATTTGATTTGACGCTTCCATCAAGATATATGCCTGCACTATATTCTGCCTGATTTCGTGATTCTCCTCCGAATGCATACACGCATGCATCGGCAGAAAGCGAAATTTTCGGTGTGTGAATTCCCGCACTGCGGCTGTATTCTGTAGCACTGTTACCTTGTTTGGTTACAGTTCCGCCATAGCTTTTCACGATGGCGTTCCCGTCAATAACTAAGTCGGTAGATACTCTCATTCCATAGCTGTGCCTATTTGCGAACCCGCAGACAGCACCCCCTCTTGCTGTAATCTTCGCATCGTCTGTTATCTTTACCATTTGGCTTATAATGCCTCCACTGTATGCACCGCCGAAAGAGCTCCTGCTTTCGCCGCCGTATGCTTCTACGACAGCATTTTCTTTTATAACGATTCCCTTAGGTGCAAAGAAAACTATTCCGGCACTTGTTCGCTGACCTCCCTCAAGTTGGTTCGAATTATCAACTTGTCCACCTTTTGCAATCAGCCTGCCGCTTCCGCATATCGTAAGCTGTCCGTCATAGGCATATTGATTTCCTATACCGTTAGAGGAATAAATTGTTCCGCCGATCTCTTCCCCCACAGCGTCCCCTGCTTGTACGAAGCTTTCCGTTTCTTCCTCTAAAACAATTGTAACTGAATCGCCCGGCACGAATATGCCATAGCAGTTTCTTTGCACATTGTCTGTTCCTTCCACCACAATCCTCGCGCCGGAAAGCGTCAAGGTTTTCGTCTCATGGTTCCACGACCAGCCTTCTGCGCTGTCGGTTACGGACTCAGTTGTAAAGTTAACTGTTTTTTCGGTTCTGTCCGTCGCTATATATTTTCCTTCTGTGCTTGTCAAGTCAAGCATGGTCGTTCTGATTACAACAGCGTTCGCGGCGGTTCCGTCCGCAGCATGCGCCACCCCCCCACTTCCGCTGAGCGGCATCATTGTAAATGTCACGCATAATGCCAGCAAAATCGCAAATAATCTTTTTTTCTTCTTCATCTTTTCCTCCTATCTCACTATCTTATGCGGCAAGCGTATTTGCACTGTTTCAGCTTTGTCTGTGCAACTAACTTGCCATTCTTGTCATAGACCAGGATTCGCGCTTTGTAGTAGTAGCGCACACCCTTCTTTCCGCTTGTGTTGATATAGGTTTTGGTCTTTTTTGTAATCTTTGCTTTGTATGCAGAAGATTTCTTCGTGCTTCTGTAGAATTTATATTTTACCGTGTAGCCAAGTTTTTCCAAGGCTTCAATTGATGCGGCCGTTCTTTCGTCCATCTTCAAAACAACCTTGATGTTCTTGTTCGGCGTCCTTGAGGAACGCGCATACAGCTGCATTTTGGAAACCATCCCCTTAACAGATGACAGATTTGCATCATCGCCTGACGGATTGTCGGTCGGGTTGTCTGATGGGTCGGTCGGGATTGTCGGTGTCGTTCCGCCGCTCGAGCCGCCTGAACTTGCCCTTCCTTCCTCTACGGACACACTGATTTGTGTTCTTCCCGGCTCAGCATTCGGGTCAATCGTGCTTAAATCTACTGTACCCTGCATCTCGAAATTTTGACTTTTGCGGCTGCTTCTATTGTAGTCTGCCGTATTCTCCAACCATTTTACAGGTGCCTGCGCGATTTTGCTGTCATCACCGTTCAGCTTAACCATAACGCTTGCCGGAAGCGTCTCTATAATCTTTTTCAGCGATGTTCCGTTTTCAACCCCTTCTACAGCTTCCGGATGAATAATTTCGTGGCTGTTGATTTTCTCAAAGGTCGCTGTAATGATGCTTCCGCCCTGTGGCTGCTCATAGCTGTACTCTTCACCAACTTTCGTCACCGGAATTTCCTCACCGAAATTATCGGTTACTTTGGCGTTTACCGGAGTATATCCTGCTTCGCCTTCAAGACGGAATACAATGGTTTCGCCCTCATACGCCTTCAGACCGGAGTCAGTCATTGGTCTGTCGACGAGAGATACTCTGCCATGCGAAATCTCTCCCATTGAGATACTATAGGTTTGGGCAGCGTCAATCTTGAATCCTGCATAGGTGTGCAGAGAACGTTCTCCTCCCTCGCGAATAAAAATCTGTGGATTTTGTCCTGAAATATCGAGCGTTCCGTAAATGCGAAGACGCTGTGCCTTTTTGGAAGTCTTATCATACGCCGTACTTTCTTTATCCCAGTTTACCGGCACCTTAAGATACTCCGCAAAAAACCCTGTAGCGTTCAGTGACTCGCGCAGTGACTTCGTTGTAATAATCCACACATTGTCATCAAGCGGCAGCTTAGAGATGTCTGTTCCGTTTGGATAGGAATAAATGCTTTCCATCGACGTGCCTGCTTCCAGGTAATTGATTAGCACCTTAATGTTAGTATAGGTAGTCGTATTTCCACAGCTGTCTGTGAGGACAATGGTATGTGTGGGGTCTTTATAATCCTGCTTTCCCGAAACTCTTGGCTCCGGCTCATCCGCTGCAATCGTGTAAACACCGTTCGCGTCCGGTAGTAAAATTTCATTGTTATCCCTTACGATTACCGGGCTTCCGTCCGCATCTTCTATTGTAAATTTGAGTCCGTTCCAGTAATAGGCTCCATTACTCAGCTCGTTCTCATTCACTTTGGCAATCGGCGCAGAGCCATCTATCACAATTTTTGAGGAGGAAACATAAGTCGTGCCCGTTGTATTTGTTGCCTTCGCATAAATGTAAAAAGTTCCTAAGCCTTCTGTTTCAATTTTTCCGTCTGAGCCGACCTCGTTCCACCTGATTGTGTTGTCTGTCTTCAATGCATCCTGCGTTAACTGCTGGTCCGAAACAAAATATTTAGGATCAGCTGCGTCCGTTGTCACGATAAACTGTATGCTGCCATCTTTCGGCAAGTAGACTGTTTCACCATTATTCGCCTCGTAGGAAGTCCAGCTTCTTTCGCCCTTACCGCTTTGCGTGATGGTTACTCTCGGACATGCGGTCGAATACTCAAGCTCAAATGTGCGATTTCCCCGAATTGGTTTCGTTATAGAGAAAATTCCGTTATTCCAAGGATATATTTCATCTTTATTCTCCACATTTGTAATCCTTGCCTTGCTTCCCTCCGGCAGACCGATTGGAATATCAGGAGTGCTCGTATCGGAAAACTCACCGCTGTAAATTGTTTTGCCAGTGCTGTCTATAATCTTTAAAAGATGTTTTTGATACACTACGATATCCGTTATCGTTGTTTTGTTTCCGGCATAGTCCTCCACAACAACGGTATGGCTTCTTTGTGTTGAACCATCCGCCGGGATTTGATAAGCTCCGTCCGGATTCAGTCGTAGTTCGTCACCATCCAGCTTTACCGACTTGATTCCGGAAGCCACTTCTCCTGCTGTGGCTTCATCCACTGCATGGAAGATTTTTGATCCTAACTTTCCGTCCGGCAGGTTGGATATCCAATAAGCCGTGCGGTCTGCAAGTTCTTTAACAGTCGGAGGATTGCTATCTCTTTCAATTGCCTCCTGACAGCTTACGCAAAACTTTTCATGCTCCCTAACTGTGTTCCAATCAAGATTATCGTGTCTTTCTTTCGCAGTAAGGTTGTAAAACATCCGCGCGTCGCAGGTTTGGCAGACATATATATGATATCTCCCCATATTTTTGGTACGCGCTGCAGGTACGCATTGATGCTTTGGTACTTTCGTTTTAAAGTTAAGCTCTGCCGAAATTGTAATTTTGCCGTACCCCTGCGCATTCGGAAGGGATAATTCAGTAAAATCAATTTTAGCTTGTGATGTGCCATATATGTTAGTAATGCTGTCGTTAAATGTCTGATATCCCCTGATGCCGTCCAAAGACAGGCATTCTGCGGTAATCTTCATATCTACAAAATTATCCTTGGTCAGGACAATTTTGATATCGGTTTCCGGAGCCTTCCCGCCATTGATAATTTCGTCTGACTTCCGGTAATTTGCTCCATTTCCGAAAGCTACCGGGGAGTTTCCGATATTCTTTCCGCATTCAGCTTTGATATGTCCGCCGCTGAGATGGATACTATCGCCGGAAGCGTCGATACCGCCGCCGATTCCTGCACCGCCGTAGGATTTCGCATGGACATCACCGCCGGAAATTTTGATATTCTGTCCGATGGCCTCTGAGCCGCCACCGATTCCTGCACCGCCGTAAGTGCTGTTTGCCTCCACGGTTCCTCCGGTAATTGTAATCTTCTCCGCTCTGACAAGCTGCCCGCCGCCGATACCCGCACCGCTGGTAACGCCAGTTGCAGTAACACGGCCGCCTGAAATTTCAATATCGGAGACGCTGAGGTTTTTCGCTTCATCTTCCGTATTCACAGAGCCGCTGCCGATTCCGGCGCCGCCCATTCCGGCCTTAGCGGTAACCTTACCGCCATAAATTCGTATTTTCTTTGCGTTCTGCGTGAAACCGCTGCCAATACCGGCTGCAAAGTCTCCGCCCTTCGCCTCAATTTCTCCGCCGTAAATACTGATATAGTTTCCGTTTCCTCTTCTTCCGCCGCCGATTCCGGCGCCATAAGCGCCGCCTATTGCGGTAATCTTGCCGGACATAAAGTGGATATATTCTCCTGTCCCGTAGCGGCCGCCGCCAATGCCTGCGCCGTTCTTGTCACCCCTTGCGGTGATTGAGCCGGTCCACTTGGTATTTTTCTCACTCGAGCCAAAGTAAAGATGCACGCCGTGCCCATACATATCCATGTTAAACCAGTTCGTGTTGCGGTCCGCCGATCCGCCGATTCCTGCCGCATACAGACCCCCATAGCAATACAAGTCTGTGCCGCTGGCTACCAGAATATGCAGATCACCTTCGCTGCGGTTTTTCTGAATTGCCGCGCGATAATCTGCGCCGTGAAGGTCAGAGTCTCCTCTGTAAAAATACAGATATGCCGATGCTTTGTTGTTGATCTCGATTGCCGGGCATTTGCTTCCCGCGTCCATGCTGATGGAAATGCCGTCGATAAAAACATGCGGGTTGATGCTTTTGAATGCCGGTTTCTGTATTTTGATTTTATGCCTGGACACAAACCTATTCTCCGAGCTGTAGATCCGATAGGTTTTGCTGTCCTTTATGACAATGTCTCCGGTCACTTTGCTGATGTCGATTTCCTGATCAAACTTGGTGGGAACGTCCAGATATTCCTTTTCCGCACCCTTGCCTTCCTCCGCATACGCCGTCATTCCTTCAATTCCGGCAAGCGGCATCATCGTGAATGCCACGCACAGCGTCAGCAGAATTGTCAAAACCCGCCTGTGCAGTCTCATTTTCATTCCTTAGTCCTCCTTCTTTCCATGCTCGATGTGAATGCTCTTCTCACGAATTTTTATGCAAAGCAAAGTAAGGCACACCGCTGCGATAAATGAAACGACTGCAACCAGCACATAACCGCCTGTGCTTTCCGACAAAAGCGTCGCACCGTTCATTCCCTGTACCAAAGCTTCCTTGCCTGTACCGCCCGAAAGTTCCGCAATCGCACCCACGAGCAGGCATGAAAAAATCACGCACAATGCGGACAGGCATCGGATTGCCCGTTTTTCTTTCTTTTCAATCATGTGAGCCGCGCGCAGTTTCGCCTCGCTGACTCGTTTTTTTGTCTCGTACATGCTGAATTCCTCCCTTTTATCTATATAGGGACGAAAAAAGGAAAAACTACGCAGACTTAAAGATGTTTTTTTTGAGGAACAAAACCAACAAAAGAGTGGTTACCGGTATGAAATACGCGATAACCTGCAGCGTCCCGCCGACGCTGACAAGAAGATTGTAAATGGCATGATAGACGATTGCAACGAACAGAATGCCCGGAAGGCAGACCGACCGGAGCATGCGATTTTCCCACACGAGAAGAAGCCCTTCGGAGTAGGCACCTCCGCAGACCACATGCATCGCACCCGCACCGAAACCGCGAATAAGCAGAAATCCAATCTGCTCCGCACCGTTTCCCGTCAGATAGCAGATATTTTCGAACGTCGCAAAGCTTACCGCCGTTATAATCGCCGCAAGCCTGAATTTTTCGATCTTAGGCTCGAAAATCACCATGAAAAACAGCAGCGGAAGGAGCTTCATAACCTCTTCAATCACAGGCGCAATCTGCGTGGTCGCATTCATGTTGTCAACCCCATAGAAGGCGCAGAAGAACGTGTTCAGATACGCCGAAAGCATGCACATCGTCATGCCTGCGAAACAGAAACAAAACTCCGCCCTGTATTTTTTATCAGTGGAGAGCATCGCGATGAAAAGCGGCGCCGCTATGCAGACGTAAATATTTTCTATATTTGTCATTTCCCCACCGCCTTTCTCGTCGCCGGAAGCATCGCAAAAATCGCACCGGACAGCAGAAAATCAAACCAGAAATAAGGGTTTGAAAGCGTGTCGCTCACCCAGAAACACGAACTTGTCCACAGCGCATATTCGAGCACAACGAAGCAGAGCACCGTGATGTGAAAAAATCGCATGCCGCGTGTGCTGCTGCCGCCTTCTGCTTTTTTCTTCCGTCTGCAGAACACCAGCCCGCGAATTGCGAGCCATGCGGCCGCAGCCGTTGCTAAGCACATGAGAATATTAAAAAATACATCACCGTGTGTGATGTACAGGATAAACTGAGGCACGCAGAAAACCGGGCAGAGCCAACAAAGTTTCGTGCGAAATTTTTTTTCCTCGTCGGAAGGCAGAGTCAGTTCGATTGTAAGCAGAAAGACATAGCTTGCAATCCACCCGAGTTCCGACACATAAAAAACCTGCGGCGTAGTACCGAGAAGCAGCACGTGCAGCGTCCAGTACAGTGTCCCCAGGCTGTAGGTTCCGAAAAAGCAGGCAAGCAAAAAATACGGCTGTCTGCGCATCTTTGCATACAAAACCGATGCCATCACGCAGCCAATAGCCGAAACAACGAACTGTAGGAGATAATCCCAGAATTCAATCATACTTGCCACGAAGTTACGCCCTCCCTTTCCAGATGCCCGCGCAGGGATTTTCGCCCGCGGTAAACAAGGTCAGCTATCTGTTTCTCGCTCTTTCGCATGACCGCTGCTGCCTCCGCATGCTTCATGCCCTCGAAATACACAAGATACAAAGCCTCGCGGTAGTCCGGGCTGAGTCTGCCCATGCACAGGTGAAGAATTTTGCTTCGTTCTTCCGTCTGCACGACCGCCTCCACCAGAATATCGCTTTCCGGCTCACTCTGCAGTTCTTCAAAACTGAACGCATGATTCCGCCGCCGCTTCTGCGCGCAGCGAATCGCAAGATTCCTTGCCGCTTTGTATAGGTAGGCCTTGACGCCGCCCTCACGGATTCGCGGTCTTTTTGCAATTAAATACGCAAAGAGATCTATCATAAGATCCTCCGCTTCGTGGACATCATGAATATAGCCGTCTATGTAGAGGGTGAGGCTGTTGCCGAAACGTTCAACCAAAACCTCAAGTGCGTCCTCATCCCCTTCAAGAAAGCTTCCATACACTTCATAATCACTTTTCTCCGCAAAAATACTCTTTCCCATACGGGTATTATACACCAACCATGGTGCCCATGAAAACAGGAATTTGTGTATTTTCGTCAATTATCGCATAAATATACGGTCTGTCGAGGCGTACCGTGTATTCGTTAAGCGGAACCGGCATGGAGGTTGCTTTTACGAACACGCCCGTTACCGCTGCGGCTTTCGTGCCTTCGCGGTCCACTTCGATAAAGGTTTTGTGTATAATATCGCCGACAAACAGGTTCTCGCCGTTTGCCGTGCCCATTTTGCTGAGGTCTGCGTCCGCAGAGCTGAAAACATCTTTGATTCCCATTTTCTTAAGGATGTTCACCATCGCATCCGTGGAATATTCACTCTTAAAGGACGGCATCACCGCATGCACAGTCGCCTCTTCACCGGAGTTCAGGAACGCGGCAAAGCTGTCCCCATCCATCTGCGCAAGATACTCTTTCACGCTGATGCCTTCGTTCGGCAGAATTGCCACAAACCGATAGCCTGATTGGTACGGCTTGGTAAACCCCGTTGCCAGCTTGTCACTTAAATACGTATCCTCGGTCGAATACATCATGTTCATTTTCTTCTTTTTGCCGTTTTCGAGCGTGAAGTTTTCCTTCTTTACCTGAAATTTCTCGTACGGCTCCGCCCATTTATCCTGAAAAGCCACTGCATTCGCAAGAACCGTCATATCGCTTGGGTTCAAGCGGTCTACGAGCTTCTTAATCATGCCGTCGGTCTGTTTGTCAACCCATTTATTGATTTGATTGACAGTTGCATCGTCGAAGTTTCCGCCCTTTATTTCCGCATCAAACGACTTTTTTAGGAGTTTCTTGTAAGCGGCGTCCGGTTTGAATCCCGCTGCTTCGTTGTACCAAAAAGCGTTTGCGATATTAATCTTGGTTTCGCGGTTATCGCTCTTGCTCTCCTGCGCCGCCGACCACTCCTTGATCCACACGTTCATGTCGTCTGTCTTCATGCCGAAGGTCTTTTCCATCTGAGTCTTCGTATCGCCCGCGGCTCCGTTTTCGACCATTCCCATCGCCATGATTACGGAAATCGGCGAAACCATCGAGTTTTTCTTGCTGCTTGCAGCCTGTTTGAAAATTTCTACCGAAACGTTCTGCATTTGCTCGCCCCCATAAATGTATGAATCATATGCACCGCTGTGTGTGATGCTCTTGCTCGGCACAGCTCCCCAATCGTCGTCACAGAGTTCGTGTGTCGCCGGAGCCTCTGCAGTGAGATCTCCCGCTTCGTTTCCAGCCTTCTCGCCGGTTTCCTTCACATCGCCGGATGCATTCACATTATTGTTTTCCGCGGCATTCATGTCATTCTCTGAAACATCGCCGGCATTGGCATCATAAGGTGCGTCAACCACCGGCGCTGCAATGAATTCGCCCGAAGGCTCAAAGGTTCCGGCAATGATTTCGTCGAGCACGCCGCTTGAGCCGACTGCAATCATCACGCATGCCGCCGCTGCTGCGATTCTCCCTGCAATCTTAAAACGCTTCCTGCGGGAAGCAGGCGCAGATTTTGCTCCTATGCCGGCGGGTG
>ENA-ORRN01001137-ORRN01001137.1-human-gut-metagenome-genome-assembly--contig:-NODE-1137-length-19314-cov-3.067605_pt1 | contig 19314 bp, 13 predicted proteins | sample MGYA00242174_ERZ509132 | MGnify/ENA primary metagenome ERZ509132 (study PRJEB26280, sample SAMEA2338671) | human gut metagenome | biome: human gut; feature: human-associated habitat; material: faeces... | reverse complement strand
AGGAACAAGGCTTCATGCCATGCTGACACGCGGAGAGGTGTGCGAAATAGACGAGGAAACTAGCACAAAGATGTTCAAGCTGTTGGCAGACAATCTGTCAAAGGCAGGGTACGAGCACTATGAGATAAGCAACTTCGCAAAACCAGGATGTAAGGCTGTACACAACAGCAGCTATTGGAACGACACCCCATATATAGGTATAGGTGCTGCTGCCCATTCCTACAACCGTCGCTCGCGGCAGTGGAACGTTTCGGACGTACATAAATATATTCAAAGCATAGAGGACGGCTGTGTACCTGCGGAAGCAGAGACGATAGACGCCGACACCCATTACGACGACCTCATCACCACTGCCCTACGCACATCGGACGGGGTGGACATGAATCTGTTGGACAGCGCTCACCGCGACTACATGCTCAAGTGTGCGAGGAAATATCTACAAAGCGGACAACTGGAAATAGTCAACGGGCATCTACGCATCGAAGAAAACAGCATCTTTGTCAGTGACATGATAATGAGCGACTTGATGAAGGTAGAATAAAGTAAAAAGACAAAGAGAAAGAACACTATGAAAGAACAAGACTTTGAGACATACTGGCGTAAGAACAGACAAACACTGCTCCAAGCAGATAAAGGTTACCAACAAGCAAGTAAGCAATTTAAGACCACCAGTGGAGCATGCTGCTATACGCCACACCCGCCGTTGCAGGACTGACGAGTTTCGACTACATACCATTGGAAAGCGAAATACTGAAATGGGCAGCATGTGCTGGCATCGTCATAGTGTCGTTCGTTATATGCGTATGGATAAAATCGGTTACGACCTCATCTGAAGACATGTACTCCGTTGAACAAAGAGTGAAAGAGGCCGCCAGAAAGGAATGGGAGGCAGATAACGGACTGTCCTCAACACAGCAAACAAAATAAACAATAAAGACAAGACAAACACACCACATATGGAAATAAAGAAATCAGAATTTGTGACTTCCGCTCCTACTGTGAGCAAGTGTCCATCAGACAGCAAACCAGAATATGCATTCATAGGACGTTCAAACGTCGGCAAGTCAAGCCTCATCAACATGCTATGCCAGCACAAGGGCTTGGCAAAGACCAGTGCTACTCCTGGCAAGACCCTGCTTATAAACCATTTCATAATAAACAACGAGTGGTATCTTGTTGACCTGCCTGGTTACGGATTTGCGAAACGTTCAAAGACGGTACAGCAGAAGCTCACCAACATGATAAGTTCATACATACTCCAGCGCGAACAGCTGGTCAACACATTTGTGCTCATAGACATAAGACACGAGCAACAAAAGATTGACCGCGAATTCATAGACTGGCTGGGACAGAGCGGTGTGCCTTTCACCATAGTATTTACAAAGGCAGACAAATTAGGACTTGTCAAAGCACGCGTCAACGCCAAAGCATGGATGGACAAGTTGGCTGACACATGGGAAGAGCTACCACCCTACTTCATCACAAGCTCGGAGTCGCGCATAGGACGCGACGAGGTGCTCAGCTACATCGAGCAGATTAACAGCACACTAAACGGAGAGGAGAAATAAATGGCACTACAGACTCCTTATGTAGACTTACAGAACGTGACTAAGTCTTTCGGCGCACAGGTGCTATTCAACAACATCTCCTTCTCCGTAGCAGAGCGCCAGCGTGTGGGACTGATTGCCAAGAACGGAACCGGTAAGTCGACTTTATTAAATATAATAGGAGGAAAAGACGGATATGACGAAGGAAGCGTGGTGTTCCGCCGCGACTTGAATGTGGGCTATCTGGAACAGGCGCCTTCTTATCCGCCCGATTTGACGGTCATCGAGGCTTGTTTCAGCCATGGCAATGCCGTGACCAATTTGATACGGGAATATGAAAATTGTATGAATACGCCCGGAAACCCTCGTTTGGAAGAGATTCTCGACCGGATGGAGAGGGAAAAAGCCTGGGACTACGAGAACCGGGCGAAGCAAATCTTGTCGCAGTTGAAAATCCATTCTTTCAATCAGAAGATTTCTACGCTGTCGGGCGGGCAACTTAAACGGGTGGCCTTGGCCAATGTGCTGATTACCGAACCGGATTTGCTGATTCTGGACGAGCCGACCAATCATCTCGACCTGGAAATGATAGAGTGGCTTGAAGGTTATCTGAAACGTTCCAAGTTGAGTCTGCTGATGGTGACACACGACCGTTATTTTCTGGATCGGGTTTGTTCCGTCATATTGGAACTGGACGACTGTACCGTATATACTTACAAAGGGAACTATAGCTATTATTTGCAGAAACGTCAGGAACGTATCGACGCATCGAATGCCGAGGTGGCGCGTGCCAACAACCTTTATCGTACGGAATTGGACTGGATGCGCCGCATGCCTTGCGCCCGAGGGCATAAGGCGCGTTATCGTGAGGAAGCGTTTTACGAACTGGAGAAAGTGGCAAAACGTAAAACGGTGGAACAGAGCGTGTCGTTGGAGGTGAAATCGTCTTATATCGGTAGCAAAATCTTCGAGGCCGACTACATTAGCAAAAGTTACGGACCGGATAAAGTCATCCTGAAAGATTTCTTTTATACTTTCTCGCGGTATGAGAAAATGGGTATCGTAGGGAATAACGGCACCGGCAAGTCTACCTTCATCAAGATTCTGCTGGGTTTGGTGAAGCCGGACAGCGGACGGGTCGTCGTGGGCGAGACGGTGAAGTTCGGGTATTATTCGCAAGACGGGATGGTTTTCGACGAACAAATGAAAGTCATCGACGCGGTGAGGAGCATTGCCGAATATATCGACCTTGGGGGAGGACGGCATCTGTCGGCCATGCAATTTTTGCAGCATTTCATGTTTTCGCCCAAAGACCAGCAAAACTACGTGTATAAATTGAGCGGAGGAGAGCGCCGCCGCCTGTATCTTTGCACCGTGTTGATGCAGAATCCGAACTTCCTGGTGTTGGACGAGCCTACCAACGATTTGGACATTGTCACGTTGCAGGTATTGGAGGAATATTTGCGGAATTTCAAAGGTTGCGTGATTGTGGTGAGCCACGACCGTTATTTTATGGACAAGGTGGTGGATCATCTTTTGGTATTTCAGGGGCAGGGCGATGTGCGTGACTTTCCGGGCAACTACACGCAGTATCGGGAATGGCAGGAAGAAAAACAAAAGTTTGAGCGCGAACAACAAAAAGACCTGTCCTCGAAAACAAAAGAGCCGCCGGTGCAAAAGACTTCCCGTCCGGCTCATGGAGAACAAAAGCGTAAAATGACGTTTAAGGAACGTCGGGAGATGGAACTGTTGGAGCAAGATATCGTCGCACTCGAATCGGAAAAGAAAAACATAGAGGAAGCTTTGTGTAGCGGGGCACTGTCTGTAGAAGAATTGACGGATAAGTCCAAGCGCCTATCCCTCCTCAACGACGAACTGGACGAAAAGTCCATGCGTTGGTTGGAGTTGGCCGAGATTGAGGGGTAAAGATAAGGTGTGAAACAAGTGTCCGCTTTAGTTGCGGGACACTTGTTTCACACCTTTTATAGTTTTCAATTTCTTTTCCAACAGTTGCAGTTTACTTGTATCGTCGAGCATGACGGTCAGTGTGCCGGAGAACAGGCCGTCGTGGGAGTCGATGCTGATACTTCGTAATGAAATCTTTTCCTCCTTGCTGATGATGGACGTGATGTTGTTTACGATGCCCAAATCGTCGTTGCCGATGACCTTGAGCGTGATAGGGTATTGGCTGCCTCGTTTGCCGGCCCATCGGGCTTTGACGATACGGTATCCGAACCGCTTACGGAGTTCCTGTGCGTTAGGGCAGTCTTGGCGATGTATTTTAATGCCGCCGTTCACTGTGACGAAGCCGAACACATCGTCCCCGTATATCGGTTGGCAACATTTGGCCAAAGAGAAATCCAGTCCCTTTAAGTTTTGGTCTATGACCAACACATCGTCGTTCGTTTTAGCCTTGAGTTCGGCTTCCGACGGAATATTATAGTTCTCTGCACTGGGAGCCGGAGTGTGTTCTGCCAGCCCGGCCTCTATTTTTTGTTGTTCAGTGTATAAGTCGAGCACTTCGTTGACGTCTGTCGTTTCGTCGGCCAGACTTTTATAAAAGTCCGTCACGACTTTGAATCCGAGCTTTTTGATGACGTGCATCATGGTCGGCTCATCGTATTCTATCTTCCGGTTTTTGAATTTGCGTTCCAATAACTCTTTGGCAAAAGCCCCTTGCTTGGCTTGCATTTCTTTGAGAGCCTGACGGATTTTGGCCCGTGCCTTTCCTGTTACGACGAAATTCAGCCAATCTTGTTTGGGCGACTGGTTGTTGGCGGTCAGGATTTCCACTTGGTCGCCGCTGTTCAGTTTTTGGCGGAGTGGGGCATTCTTTTCGTTGATTTTGGCACCGATACAATGGTCGCCCACATTGGTGTGGATGGTATAGGCAAAATCCAGTACAGTGGCACCTTTGGGAAACTTGAACAGGTCTCCCTTCGGGGTGAACACGAAAACTTCATCTTCATACAGATCCATTTTGAACTGGTCCATGAGCTGGAGGTCGTCGTTGTTCTCCAACGCGCTGCGTATGTTGTTGAGCCATTCGTCCACTCCGCTTTCTCCGCTTTTAATACCTTTGTATCTCCAATGCGCAGCCAATCCTCGTTCGGCTATTTCGTCCATTCGTTCGGTTCGGATTTGCACTTCCACCCATTTGTTCTCCGGTCCGAGGACCGTGATATGCAAGCTTTCGTAACCGTTGCTTTTGGGGATGGACAACCAATCCCTCAACCGTTTGGGGTTGGGCTGATACATGTCTGTGATGATGGAATAAACCTGCCAGCATTCCATCTTTTCTTTTTCGAGGGCGGAATCCAGAATGATGCGGATGGCAAACAAGTCGTAAATGCCTTCCACTCCGCAATGCTGCTTCTTCATCTTCTGCCAGATGGAGTGTATGCTTTTGGTACGCCCTTTCATGTGGAATTTCAGACCGGCCTTCTTCAGTTTTTCGTCGATAGGACGGATGAACTTTTCGATATATTCGTCACGCGATTTTTTAGTGGCGTTCAGTTTTTCTTTTATTAAATAGTAGGCATCGTGTTCCAGGTATTTCAGCGACAAGTCTTCCAGTTCGCTTTTCAGGCGGTATAACCCTAATTTGTGAGCCAACGGAGCGTATAAGTAAGCAGCCTCTTCCGACACCTTGCGCCGAGCTTCCTCGTTTTCCGTGTCTTTGATTTTGCGCATGATGTTCACGCGGTTGGCTATCATAATGAGAACCACACGCATGTCTTCGGCAAAAGAGAGCAATAAGCTTCTGAAGTTCTCGCTTTCTACGCTTGGATTCTTCTCATACAGTTCCAAAATGCGGTTCAGGCCCTTGATGATACCGGCCACATCCACTCCGAATTCTCTTTCCACATCTTCCGGCGTGCAGTAGCCGCAACGTACGCAAGTATGTACCATGATACCAAGAATGGCTCCGCGCGTCAGTCCGATTTCAGAGGCTACGATTAAGGCTGTTTCCATGTCATTGAGGATAGGGTTCATGCCGAACACGTTTCTTTGAATAAGGTTACGGCGTGCCGCCTCAAGCAAATAAGTTTTCAGCTTTTTGCAGTCGTCAGGATAAAGTATATTGCCGGAAAGTTTGAGAAGCTCCCTATATAGCTGTGCAAGTCGCACTTTTTCTTGTGCGGAGAAAAAAGCATTCTGTTCCATAATCCGCTATTTTTCTTCAAAGGTAGTACTTTTTTGCTGAAACGTTTACCCGTTTGCTTAAAAAAGCCTATATTTGAATGTTTTTTAGGGAAGGTTTAAAACGATTATATAATATGTTGACAGCAGAAGACAAGGTCTTATTGGCCGGAAAGGGGATTACGGAAGAGCAAATAGAGGCTCAGTTGCAGACTTTTAAGAAAGGATTTCCATTTTTGAAGTTGAAAGCGGCCGCTTCGTTGGCTCATGGTATTTTGGCTCCTTCGGCAGAAGAATGCAGGCATTATGAGGAAGTGTGGAAGGCTTATAAGGAAGAAGGAAAAGCGATAAGCAAGTTTGTTCCGGCTTCGGGGGCAGCCAGCCGTATGTTTAAGAATATGTTTGAATTTCTGGATGCGGAATACGATGTGCCGACCACTGATTTCGAAAAAACTTTTTTTGCGGCGATTCGTGATTTTGCATTCTACGATGAATTGGATGCGGTTTGCATGAAAAATGAAGGTCGCGGAATTGACGGTTTGGTGGCATCCGGCCAATATAAAAAGGTTGTGGCGAACATGCTTCGTCCGGAAGGTTTGAATTACGGCCAGTTGCCTAAAGGATTGCTTACGTTTCACCGGTATGAGAGCGGTTCGCGCACTCCGTTGGAGGAACATTTGGTAGAAGCGGCTTTGTATGCTGCCAGCAAAGGAAAGGCTGAAGTTCATTTTACGGTGAGTGCGGAGCACAAAGCTTTGTTCAAGGCATTGGTGGAAGAAAAGCTTCCTATGTATGAAAAAGCATACGGGGTGACGTTCCATGTCACATTCTCCGAACAGAAACCGGCCACGGATACTTTGGCGGCCACGATGGACAATGAACCGTTCCGTGTGGACGGTAAGCTTTTGTTCCGCCCCGGCGGGCACGGTGCGCTTATCGAAAATTTGAATGACTTGCAGGCCGATGTCGTTTTCGTGAAGAATATAGATAATGTGGTGCCGGATCGTTTGAAAGGGGATACGGTTACTTACAAGCAGGTGCTGGCCGGTATTCTGGTAGAGTTGCAACAGAAAGCCTTTGCTTATTTGCGTAAATTGGACAGTGGGGACTATAGCCATGCGGATATAGAAGAAATCATCCGCTTCGTCCAGCAGACGCTCTTCTGCCGTCGTGAGGATGTGAAAGAACTGGAAGATGCGGAACTCGTGATTTATTTGCGTAAAAAGTTGAACCGTCCGATGCGTGTCTGCGGCGTGGTGAAAAATGTGGGAGAGCCTGGCGGCGGTCCTTTCTTGGCTTACAACAGCGACGGGACGGTTTCGTTGCAAATTCTTGAAAGCAGTCAGATTGATACCCGGAATCCGGAATATGTGGCCATGTTCAAGAACGGGACGCATTTCAATCCCGTAGATTTGGTTTGTGCAGTGAAGGATTATAAAGGAAACAAGTTCAATCTGCCCGATTATGTGGACCGTAATACGGGATTCATTTCTTATAAAAGTAAAAACGGAAAAGAACTCAAGGCTTTGGAGTTGCCCGGCCTGTGGAATGGGGCTATGAGCGATTGGAATACGGTGTTTGTGGAAGTGCCCCTGAGTACGTTCAATCCGGCGAAAACGGTGAACGACCTTTTGCGTGAGCAACACCAGTAACAACGATAGGTTGTCGGTACATAATTAAGATATTCTTATGACGAAAAAGATTTTATTGTTAGGCTCCGGAGAATTAGGAAAAGAGTTTGTCATTGCGTGCCAACGCAAAGGGCAATATGTAATTGCTTGCGATTCGTATGCACATGCACCGGCTATGCAAGTAGCAGACGAGTGCGAGGTCTTCCACATGCTTGACGGGGATACGTTGATGGCCGTGGTGGAAAAGCATAAACCGGACATTATCGTCCCCGAAATAGAAGCCATCCGTACGGAGAAACTGTATGATTGCGAGAAGATGGGCATTCAGGTCGTACCGAGTGCCCGGGCTGTGAATTTCACCATGAACCGAAAAGAAATCCGAGAGTTGGCTCATACGGAACTTGGATTGAAAACGGCGGATTATCGTTATGCCAAAACTTTCGATGAGTTGAAGGCTGCGGCCGATGTGATAGGCTTCCCCTGCATTATCAAGCCTTTGATGAGTTCTTCCGGACACGGGCAGAGCAAGGTGGACAGTCCTGCGGATTTGGCACACGCCTGGGAGTATGCATGCGCGGGGGCACGTGGCGATGTGAAAGAAGTCATTGTAGAGCAGTTTATTCCTTTCGACAGTGAAATTACGCTGCTGACAGTGACCCAACAGAACGGGCCTACTTTGTTCTGTCAGCCTATCGGTCACGTGCAAAAAGGAGGAGATTACCGTGAAAGTTTCCAACCGGCTGCTATTTCTCCCGAAATGCTGAAAGATGCGCAGGATATGGCAGAGAAAATCACGCGTGCCCTGACCGGTGCGGGGATTTGGGGAGTTGAATTCTTCCTGAGCCATAAAGACGGCGTGATATTCTCCGAGTTGAGTCCTCGTCCGCACGATACGGGAATGGTGACTTTGGCAGGCACACAAAATCTTTCGGAATTCGAATTGCACTGCCGTGCCGTTTTAGGTTTGCCGATACCGGAAATTACACAAGAACGAATGGGAGCCAGTGCGGTCATCCTGTCGGAAGTGGAAAGCCACGGAGCACCGAAGTATTCCGGCGAGGAAGAGGTCTGTGCGGCAACGAACACTTATCTGCGTATTTTCGGGAAGCCCGAAGCCCATATAGGGCGCCGTATGGGAGTGGTGGTTTGCTGGGACAAGTTGGATGCCGACCAGGAAGCATTAAGGAATAAATGCAAAGCCCTGGCAAGCAAAGTTAAAGTATATTAATACGTAAATAAGAAATCCGGATACGGAGTGTTTTTTTCAAGAAAAGATATACCTTTGTATCCGATTTGCGACAATAGCTCAGTTGGTAGAGCATTGGCTTCCCAAGCCGAGGGTCGCGGGTTCGAGTCCCGTTTGTCGCTCTCTTATCAGCTATCTTCCATGACCGTAATAATCGCCATTGTTTTGCTCTTGGGATATTGTGCTATTGCAACAGAGCATATCACCAATATCAATAAAGCCGCTGTGGCGATGTTTCTCGGAGTTATTGTTTGGACACTCTACATGGTGGCGGGAAAACAGTATGTAGAAATGATGTACGCGGAGGAATATGCTGATTTCTTAGGCGGAAATGTCTCTAACGTTACTTCTCTTAAGAATTTTATTGCCAATTATATTTTTATCGGTCACGTAGCGGATATTTGTCAGATCGTGCTTTACCTTTTGGCTACGATGTCTATTGTCGATTTGTTGAATACGAACGGTTGTTTTGATTTCATCAGCGAGTGGATTACGACCCGTAATAGTAAGCGTCTTCTGTGGATGGTGGCTTTCATAACCTATGTCTTGTCGGCCAATCTCGACAACCTGACCACGGCTTTGATGATGTTTGCCATCGTGCGTCAGTTGTTGCCGGGGAGTCGTTTCCGCATGTATTATGGGGCGGTCATTGTAATTGCGGCCAATGCCGGAGGTTGTCTTACGGTAATCGGCGATGTGTCTACTTTGATGCTGTGGGTCAAGGGAGCGGTCACACCGTCCAGTTTTTCGGGTGCCATGTTCTTGCCGTCCATTGTAGCCGTGGCTATTCCCACTTATTTGATTTCCCGCAAGTTGCCGGAACAGATGGATATTAATACGCCTCGTATCCGCTATCGCGGGGATGATACGACTTTGACGCGTTGGCAGCGTATTCTGATGCTGTTCGTGGGAATTGGAGGGCTGTGGTTTATTCCAACGTTTCACAATCTGACCAAGTTGCCTCCTTTTGTCGGAGCGTTGTGTGTATTGGCACTTTTCAGTGTCGTAAACGAGTTGTGCAATCGGCGGTTGATCAAATCCGACCAACCTTTTTTCCGCCCTACACCACGCTTCATGCAGGCAGAGAGTATCCAGACTATTTTATTTTTTATAGGCGTAAGCATGGCTATTTCCGCCATTCAAGAGACGGGGGCGCTCTATACGGTTGCCGTATGGTGCGACCAATATATTCATAATATCTACGTATACAGTTTGATATTAGGAGGAATTTCCGCCTTTTTGGATAACGTGGCACTTGTGCTGACCAGCATATCCATGTATGATGTGGTAGGGATGGCGGAAAGCATTCCCGGTATGGATCCGGAATACCTTCGTTCATTCGCGCTGAATGGTCAGTATTGGCAATTAGTAGCTTATAGCGGAGGAATCGGCGGCTGTTTGCTTTCCATCGGTTCCACTGCCGGATATGCGTTGATGAAAAGTGAGAACGTTTCCATTTGGTGGTATTTCCGTCACATATCCGGCAAGGTTATGGTGGGGTGGCTTGCCGGCCTTGGAGTTTACTTTTTTATTGATTCGTTTATCAGATAAGAGATAGGACAAATATATGCAGATAAACAATACGTTATTTAAGAGGAAAATACTGTCTTTTACGTTGATACAAGTCGCTCTGTTGAGTTTTTTGCTGATTCTTTCCGTGGCGGTGCGTCTTGTGCTTTATCCTCTCAGCTATCTTGAATCCTTGCCTCTTTATTTTATTGTAGGGTTCTTCTTTTTGTGGGAGATGCTGCAATTCTTTTTAGTTTCAAGGGAGGCTTTGGAAGATAGCCGGAACATATTACGGTATTATCGCCATGGTATCCTGTGGCGTGTCGGCATATCGTTGCTTGCCGGAGGGTGTATCAGTTTTTTCTTGTCTGCGCAACCCTTGTTTACGGCTTTGCTTTTTTTGATGTTTCTGGTGGCTGAGTGTATTTTCGATATGATATTTTATCGCCGTTTTCTGAAAGAATAGAAAGAAAGGGTCGCCCGGATGATGGATAAGAAGCGTATCGCCCAGTTGTTGGAAGTTTTAGGGAAGGGACTTTTTGAGAAAGAACATGTGCTTTCCCTGTCCCTTTTGGCGGCAGTTGCCGGTGAGAGTATTTTCCTGCTCGGCCCTCCCGGAACAGCAAAGAGTATGATAGCCCGAAGACTGAAATCGGCTTTCCGGGACGGTCGTTCTTTTGAATATCTGATGTCCCGTTTCAGTACGCCGGATGAGATATTCGGACCGGTGTCTGTTTCTGCCCTGAAGGACGAAGACCGTTATATGAGAATGACCGAAGGGTATTTGCCCACAGCCGATGTCGTTTTCTTGGATGAGATATGGAAAGCCGGACCCAGCATTCAGAATGCTTTGCTTACGGTGTTGAATGAAAAAGTATATCTGAACGGCAAAGAAGAAATGAGGCTTCCGCTGAAGTTGGTGGTCGCTGCCTCCAATGAACTTCCGGCCGAGGGGGAAAATCTGGATGCGTTGTGGGATCGTTTCCTTGTCCGTTGTGTGGTGGGAGGCATTGCCGATAAAGAACTCTTTAATTTGATGATTTCTTCTACGGTTCAGTCCGAGGTGGAAGTGCCGGATGCCATACGCTTGTCTGCCGATGAGTTACGCGTGTGGGCCGAATGGATAGATGCGGTGGAGATACCGGTTTTTGTATTTTCATTTGTCCATATATTCCGCAGGCTTCTGACGACTTACAATGTATCGGCAGAAGAAAAAGGAGAGTCCCTGTTTTATGTGTCCGACCGCCGTTGGAAGAAGATGGTACATCTGTGGCGGACTTCTGCCTTTTTGAACGGTTGTTCCGTCGTCCATTTGGCAGATTTGCTTCTGTTGCAGGTCTGTGTGTGGGATACTCCGGCTCAGGAGATTGTTTTGGAGCGCCTCTTGACCGACGCTCTTGTGGCAGCCTGTGAAGAGCATGTCGGTGTCCCCCTCTTGTCAGACCGTTTGGCTGCATTGAAAGAAGAGGGGATGTGTGTTTCGGAAACGCATGTGGATTTTAAGGTAGTCAAGGCTTTTTTCTATCAGATACAATCCATGTATCCTGGACGTACAGTGCTGATTTATACGAATGAATACGAAGCGTTGAGTCCGGACCAGCCGATACCTTTTGTGTTGGTTACAGACCGTCGCAAAACCGGAGTGCAAATACTGCGCAAGTATGAGAAAAGCCGCCATCCGGATGTTTTTCCAAAGGATCTGCTTCAAGTGGTTTGTACTACGACCGGTTTGCAGGTGAATGGACGGAAATATGAATTGCTTCGTGAGGCAGGGGAGGACGGTGAAAACGCAGTGCCCCAGACTGAAGTTTCTTCTCGGATGACTTTTTCATCAGCGATGGCCGAACGTATCGTGGCCGAATTGGGCGAGGTGTCAGCTCGTCTGGAACAATGGCAAAGGGAAGAAGCAGAATATGTACAGACACATTTGTTTTTACAAGACAGGCAAAGGAATATATTGAAAAACGCCTTACGCCGTGTACGTTCCGACATAACCTCTCTGGAAATCGAAAGTCAGGAATTGAGCCATGCAGCCGGCAGGAAATTATCATGAGGGATATGAGCGCGTGCGCCAGTTGTCCGCTCTTTTTCTGAGGCGTTTGCATGAAATAGCCGGTGAGGTTTATGCAGAGGTCTTGTCGTCCGGTGTCATCCGTCCCGAAGAGATGGAGGAAGAAATACAGCGTTATTTCGCCAAAAAGAAATCAGGTTTACAAGACGTATATTCCTATTATGGGGAACAGTGGGACTATTATTATCAGGTCGTTGCAGCTTCGGATGCCGACTTTTTGCCCATGTTGCAACAGGCTCGTTCCGCTTTTGTCCGTTTATATGTTCCGGTCGAATTGGATGCGTCCTATTATATGGAACAGTTGGTGCGTTATCCTCGTACGGATAGCCGCTGGCAGACTCTCCGCCAACATTTCATAAAGAAGTGGAGGAATCTGTTGGAAGGGCGGGAACGTACGTATCAGAAGCGGCACATAGAACGGCTCTGTGAAGATTATTACCGTATGGTGTCGGCCAATGCCGGTATGTTGCAGAATGTGGGAGGAAAGGGTGAAGGGCCTTCCCCTCGATTAGCCTGGCTTCAGTTGACGCAGTCTCCGGAACTTCGCGTGAAGCTCAGACAGCTTTCGCAGGTAATCCGTAAAAGCCAATTAATTAAGGAACTGAATCACGTTTTAGGGCGTAAGAAAGCGGATGAGCAGCGTTTGTATCAAGCCATGAGCGGAAAGACACCGGTTACTTTGTTACGCTCTGCCACGCACTCCGACATTGTGGGCATTACGGAAGGGAACAATCTGAACGCCCTGCTGCCGATGGAATATTGTTTCTTGTCGGATGCCGCTTTGGGACCGATTTTCTACCGCCGTTATGTCGAAAAGAAACTGGCGGTCTTCGATGCCGTATCCCGGCAGATAGAATATGCCGAAGCTTCTTCGTACAGCGGACGCGACTTACAGAAACGGGCCAAACATGGCCCTTTTGTGGTTTGTGTGGATACGTCCGCTTCGATGGAAGGGGAACGTGAGTTATTGTCCAAGGCGGTAGTGTTGAGTTTAGCTTTGATAGCCGACAAATTACGCCGCCCCTGTCGCGTGATACTCTTTTCCGACCAAACCGAAGTCATCGAGTTGAATAACCTCTATTCCGACTTGGCTTTATTGGAGACCTTTCTGTGCAACTCCTTTCATGGAGGATCCGATATGACTTGTGCGATGAAAGAATCCGTAGAAACTTTGATGCGTGAAGATTTTCGTTATGCCGATTTGCTTTGGCTTTCGGATTTTGAGATGGATCCGCTTCCTCCGATGTGGGTACAATATGTAGAGGAATTGAAGCAACGGGGCATGCGCCTCTATGCCGTGTCTTTCGGTCATCGGTCAGAGACGTCTTATCTCAGGTTGGCCGACCGTGTTTGGACTGCCGATTGACGAATGTCCGTTGAGCGTATTTCTAAAGGCACGAGATTCCCGTATTTGTGTGCGTTCCCCCGAATGGATAATTTTGAGCGATTCTCGTGGACTTTTGATTTTTCAAGATGAAAGCGTTGGTTTGATTCTACGTGACAAATATAAAAGAAAAACATGTAAATTCCAGTCTTGTTGAAACTGAAACTACATGCTTTTCGCTCCTAACGTCGTTTTCTAAATCTTCAAGTTTGATACTGAAATAGAAGAAACTCGGTTCTGGGAATCAGAATTTGTTTAATTCAGTGGCATCTATTTTGTTCACTCCGTTCGAGTTTATTTCAGTCTGGTCTGCTGTTCCGGATAGGATAAGTTTACCTACTCCGCTGTTGCGGGCTTTCAAAGAAGTACATTCCATGGTAATATGTATAGTCCCGACTCCGGAGTTCTGAATATCAACCTTTTTACCTTTAAACTCCACGGTTTGCTTGCTTACGCCACTGCTTTTGCAAGATTGAAATAAAAATGCAACCATCCGGTAGATGATTGCATTTTCCTGTGATTCCGTTGGGACTCGAACCCAAGACCCACGCCTTAGAAGGGCGTTGCTCTAATCCAACTGAGCTACGGAACCGACCTTAAATCGGGTGCAAAGATAGAGGTTTATTTTCATTTCTGCAAGCCGGATACGTGATTTTTTTAACTTTTCTACCGTCTGCAAAGCAGCTTATAGTCGCAGTAGGCACAAATTTTAGGTACGGAAGTCTGCCGGAAGGGAATTTCCGGATTGAACAATTCCTCCAACACACCTTGTAGCATCTTTTGGAAATCCTCTTTGAAACGGCTGAAATCCGTCACCCGTTCACGGTTGAACACGATGGTCGGGTCATAATCTTCAGCATTGGATTTGTGTACGAAGAACAGGGCCGGGGATACGGGACGCTTTTGTTCGCCTGTCATGACCCAGGCATACAGGAATATCTGGAAGATGTATGAGGGACGGTGCTCGGCGGGTTGTACCAGTTGTTCCATCGAAACGGCTTTTTCCGGTGTACCGCCCGTTTTGTAATCCACGATACGCAAGGTTTCCACTTCCTGCCCCGTGGTTTCGTCCGGCATCCTGACCGTGTCCATGCGGTCTATTTTTCCCCCGATGTCGATGGACAGAGGGTGTCCGTCCGATATGATGTCCACACTTCGGTGGTGTTCCTGTTCCATTTCCTCCAATACGAATTGTTCCATGCGGCTGTCGTGGGCGAGCAGTTGGCGCAGGTAACTGGCCATGACCTTGCGTGCTACGAGCAGTTGCCCGTTGTAGAACACCGTGTCTTCACGTCCTTCAAAGAAGTTTTTCAGGAATGAGGTTTCTATATAAGGAAGTAAAGTTGTTTCCCCACCCTCCAGCAGTCGCTCGATGTCCTGACGACGGATGACGGGGTTACGTTCGGTCAGTTTCCGGTAGACGAGTTCCGCCGCCTCATGGAAGATGGTGCCGAACAGTGCGTTGTCCAAACCGTTTTGCGGGTCTTTGGGTTGCCGTATGCGTGCCACCTGTTGGTAATAAAATTTGAGCGGACAGTCGATGTAAGCGTTGAGTGCCGAAGGGGAGAGGGGGCGCGAACCGGGTTGGCCGCTGCCATAGTTACGGCGCAGGATGTCCATGACTTCCGGTGTCTTGGCTGCTTCCATGCCGTTGTCGGCCGGTACGGCCTGGCCGGATTGCAGGATTTTCAGTTCTACGGGAAAATCCGTTTCGGCCAACAGTTGGCGCAGGAAGCGCGACATCTCGTTTTTGTTCAGTCCGTCGGTAGCGATGTTGTACATGAATGTGATACGTTCCGTACGCTGCACAAGACGGTAAAAATAGAACGCGTATACGGCTATTTTATGTTGTATGGTGGTCAGTCCGAACACTTCTCGCAGGTGGTAGGGGATGAACGAAGTGTCGTTCACGGCTTTGGGCAACATCCCTTCATTGACGGAAAGCATCAGGATATGCCTGAAATTCAGGTTACGCGTCTCCAATACGCCCATGACCTGCAAGCCTACAGCCGGTTCGCCGTGGAAGGGAATGGTGGTCATGCCCAGCACGGTGCGCAGCAAGCGGCGCAGGGTGGAGGGCTGTACGTCGAGCGTACGGTCTTCCGTCAGGCGGATGAAGCGGCTAATGACCTGATGGGCACGATAGAGCGCTTCGTGGTACAACTGGCTGTACACGTCGCCCTTCCGGTCTTTTTGTTGTCCGAACGCTGCGGCCAAGCCTTCGAGCAAGGAACGGATATAGACCAATAAGGCGTGGTTTTCCGCATGCGGACAGAAGATATCCTGTTCCTCCAACAAGGCGGCGTAAGGATGGCTGCGCACGATTTTTTCCTGTTCCGCTCGAAAACAGCGGCGGTCGCGGTCGTAACCATCGGTCTGCAAGGAAAGCAAAGCGTTGATGAAACTGTATACCGGCGTGTCGGTCATGGGGAATCCCATGGTGATGTTGGTGCGTTTCACGGGATGTGGCGATGTGGCATCGGGCAGCGAATGGAGCACCGGCTGGAGCAAGGATTCGTTGCAAAGTACGATAGCCGTGTCCTGTTCCGGTTCCGTGAGGGCCGAGTCCAGCCATTGGGGAATATAGCGTGCCTGTGCATTCTCCGAAGTCGTGGCGATGAACTCGATGCGCGGCGGGTTCTTGAAGTTGTCGAAGCATGTTTCTTCCAAGGCGTTGGGGAACTCTTTCAGGTTCTGGCGGATGAAGGTTCCGGCCTCAAAACGGCTTTTCTCGCCGACGTACATCACGTCATAGTCCCAGTAAAAAAAGGCTTGTCCGCGTTCCTGCAAGTAACTGAACAGTCGTTTTTCCACATCGTTGAGTACGTTGAAGCCCACAAAGACATACGTCATGTCCGCAGGGATGCGGTCGGCGCGTTCGGCAAGATGCTCCGCCACGTCTTTATACAACGCCCCTTCGTACAGCATTCCTTTTTCTTTCAGCCGTGCGTTGAACGTGGCATAGATGTCGTCCATCCGGTTCCACAGGGCGAGGAACTTCTCTTTCAGCCGACTGTTGCCTTCGATGGAAAAGTCCTCGAAAAAATGTTTCAGGGCCTCTTCTTGGCGGGGTGTCAGGAAATCGCTGTGGTCCAGTTCCTTGATGGATTGTATGTTGCTGAAGAGTTTATGAGGGTCGGCCAGATGCTTGTCGATGTCGTCGAAGTCGGACAACATGATTTCGCCCCAACCGTAAAAGCGGTCGAGCGATTCCGGGTCGGGTACGAGCGCGGCATAGACGCGGTGGAGTTCGCATACCGCGAGAATGTCGTCGCAACGGGTGAAGTCCGACAAAGAATCGAACAGTTCGCTGATGGTACGGTAACGCGGTGCCCATACCGGCCGTCCGGACACGGCAGCCAGTTGCTGGTTCATGAAAAGTCCGGCGCGTTTGTTGGGGAATACCACCGTAACGTCGCGCAGGTTGGTGCCGAAACGGTGTATGAGGTCTTGGGCGATAAGTCGGATGAATGTTTCCATAAAAACAGGTGGATTAGACTTGAACTTCTTCAAGCCGGTTGTTAAGAATGTACCACAGGTAACCTTTCACGCGGCGGTCCGGTTCCATTAGGCGGAGCTGCTTCATATAGCCTCCCACCTGGTCACGGTATTCGTCGTGCGGACGGCCGAATTTGAAGTCTACCACAGTGATTTCGTCTTTGCCGAACATGACCCGGTCGGGGCGGTAAGTGCCGTATTTTCCCGTTTCTTCATAGTATTCCTGCGTCAGGATAGGGCACTCATTGTAAAGCTGCATCGTGCCGTCGAACCAACGGGCCACTTCGGGCAAGGCAAATGCTTTTTCCACCTGCTGCTTGAGTGCATCCATTTCGGGTTGTGTACCGATCAGGCCTTCGGTTTCCAAGGTGCGGAGTGCCTTTTCCACGTCGTCGCGGGTATAGATCGTAGAGAATATTTTGTGCATGAGGATACCCATGCGCCTTTTGTCGTTGCGGGAATGCCGGGGCTTGTCCGTATCCGAAAAAGCGTCTAAGAATTCTTCTGCGCGGTTGGATTGGCAGAAGTCGATACGGGCTTCGTAGGAGTGCATGACGACCGATACCGGACGGTAATCGGTTTCCATGCGGTTGTCGGAGGTTTTGCGACCGGAAGAATAGGACGTGACCGGTTCGCCGTAAGTAAAGAGCGATGTTTCTCCGTTTTCCCTGTCCGTCTCTTCAACGCCGCCCAACGCGCGCGGCAAGGCATGGTAAAGCAGGTCGCCCGTCGTGCTGCGTTCATCCATGGTGTAGCGCGTACGGCACCAGGCCAACAGGTTCTTTTCCGCACGGGTGAAGGTCACGTAGAGCGTGTTGAGTGCGTCTACCCTGCGTTGCAGGTGCTCCTCTTCATACTCCCGACAGAATACGGAGTCGCGCATGGCGGCTTCGATGGTGATGGGGATGACCGGCAGGCTGTCGTAGGGCGGTTCGTGCGTTTCGCACCACAGCAGGTCGTTACGGCGGTTGAAGCCCCGTGTGTCTTGTTCGATGTTCCAGTCGCAATAAGGGACGAATACCGTGTGGAACTGCAATCCCTTGGACTGGTGTACGGTGAAAATCCGGATGCCATCCACTTCACCGGACGGAATGGAAGCACCGGAGAGCGTCTCGTCCCAATAGGTCAGGAAAGAACGGAGGTCGGAAGGGTTGTCTTGCAGGTAGGCCGTCACCTGGTCGAAATAAGCGAACAGGTAGGCGTCTTCGTCGGGAATACGTCCCAGGTCGAATATTTTATAAAGCTCCTCCTGAAGTTCATAGAGCGGAAGGGTTTTCAGTTCCTCCATGCGGTTCAAATACGTTTCGGGCAGGAACGTTTCGAGGGAACGGGAAGCCAACAGGTTGGCGTCGGCTTCTGTCGGTTTTCCGCTGTGCAGGGCCAAAAAGGCCAATGACACACGGTCTTCCGTGTCCGCCATGTAACGCATGGCAGCGATGAGCAGGTTCACGCTCAATGAACTGGACAAGAGGAAAGCCTCGTCCGATACCAATTTGACCCGGTCGCCGAAACGTTCGGCAAAATGACGGATGATGGGGTCGGCATGCCGACGGTAACGCAGCAGGATGGCCATCTCCCAGTAGGGCAGTCCGGCTTCGTGCAGGGTACGGACCTGTTCGCAAAGTTCGTCCAGCATCCGGGTTTCCCAGTCGTCTTCTTTGTCTTTTTCGTCGAAGAAGCGGATTTGCACGTATCCGTCGTTTCCTTTGTCCGGACGGCATTGTTGGGCCACGTCGCCGTAAGCCTCCGCCATTCGGATGGGAGCGTCCGGCGTGAGCCGGTCCAGTTCTTCGGCGGCAGCCGTGAACAGGGCGTTGTTGAACGTGATGATGCGGCGTTCGCTCCGGTAGTTGATGGCAAGGTTCCTTATGTCGGGGCGGTGTACGGCCATTTCCTTCTCTATGTTTTTCAGGATGGTCCAGTCTCCGTTCCGCCAACGGTAGATGCTTTGTTTCACGTCGCCCACGATCAGGTTGCCGAAGCCGGAGGCCATGCTCTCCAACAGCAGGATTTTAAAGTTCTTCCACTGCATGGTGGAAGTGTCTTGGAACTCGTCTATCATCACATGATGGAAAAACGCGCCCATTTTTTCGAAAATGAACGGAGCATCGTTTTCTTCTATCAGTTCGTGGAGCAGGATGGGGGTCTTGGCCAACAGGAAACGGTTGTTCTCGTGGTTCAAGGCCGTGACCTCCTCGTCGATGACGCCTAACAGCCGCAAAGGGTTGAGGTGTTTCAGTGCCAGCGACGCACTGGTGTGGCGTACGAGTTGTTCGGTCTGGAAG
>ENA-ORRN01001135-ORRN01001135.1-human-gut-metagenome-genome-assembly--contig:-NODE-1135-length-19342-cov-3.980868_pt1 | contig 19342 bp, 22 predicted proteins | sample MGYA00242174_ERZ509132 | MGnify/ENA primary metagenome ERZ509132 (study PRJEB26280, sample SAMEA2338671) | human gut metagenome | biome: human gut; feature: human-associated habitat; material: faeces... | reverse complement strand
GCCTCCGCGCTCACGCTCGATGGCCAGAGCGCCGCCTCGGGCCAGCAGATAGCGCAGGGCGCCCGAGCGCAGGCTCTCCCGCGTTCGCCGCAGCTGTCCCAGAGTGCGGAAGAAATCCGTCAGCGCCGCGTCCTCGCTGCCCCAGGGGAAGGCGCCCCGGTTCAGGGGATCCTCGAAGCCCTGCACGCCGGCCTCATCGCCGTAGAAGAGGGTGGGAGAGCCGGGGAAGCTGTAGAGCAGCATTCCCGCCAGACGGAGCTTTGCCAGGCCCCGGGCCAGCTCAGTGGGGGAGAGGCGGTACGCCGCACGCTCCGCTTTGGTTTTCGGTGTGCCCTCCGCGCCCAGCAGCGTCAGAATGCGCGCTGTGTCGTGGGTGCCCAGGAAGTTCATGGCGCCATAGAAGGCGAAGGGCGGGTAGTTCTCACGAATTGTCTCCATGCTGTCGCGGAAGACCGCGGCGTCGCCGCCGGCCAGCCAGTTCAGCAGGGCCGTGCGGAAGGGGTAGTTCATCAGGCCGTGGACCTGGCGGCCCAGCAGGTATCTGCGCCGTTGGGAGTAGGCGATCTTGTTGCTGCCGTCCTCCCAGACCTCACCCAGCAGGTAAGCCCCGGGCTTTTCCGCGTCGATGGCCGAGCGGATGCCCTCGATAAAGTCGCCGGGCAGCTCGTCGGCCACATCCAGCCGCCAGCCGGAAGCCCCCGCCTCCAGCCAATGCTGCAGTACTCCCCCCTCTCCGTGGATAAAGGCGCCATAGCTTTGTTCTGTTTCCTCCACGTTTGGCAGAGTAGCAAAGCCCCACCAGCTCTCATATTCCTCCGGATACCGGCTGAAGCGATACCAAGGATAATAGGGCGAGGAAGGAGAATCACAGGCACCGTTCCCATACGTTCCTTTTTTATCAAAATACTGGCTGTCGGATCCCGTATGGGAAAACACCCCGTCCAGCAGGATCCGTATCCCCCGTTGGCGGGCCTGGACACACAACCGGATAAAATCCTCCTCCGTCCCCAGCATGGGGTCTATGCGCCTGTAGTCTGCCGTGTTGTAACGGTGATTGCTGTCGGCCTCAAAGATGGGATTCAAATACAAGCAGGATATCCCCATCTCCTGCAAATAGTCCAGTTTCTCCTCTATGCCCCGAAGATCCCCACCGAAATAGTCATTGGGACTGTAATCCTTCTCCCCGGAAGCCGGCTGATATTCCGGCTCCTCCTGCCAGTTTTTATGCAGGCGAACGGTTCTGCCCATGGAACGATGATAGGCCGCACCTTCCTTCCAGGGGCTTTGGCTGCTTCTGCAAAACCTGTCGGGAAAGATCTGGTAGCACACGCTGTTTCTAAACCAGTCCGGAGTAGAAAAATCCCGGTCATACACGGTGATCTGCCAGCTCTGCCGCCGTTCCGGGCTGAAACTTCCTTTCCCCGTCCGGCCGCCGTACCAGCGTATGTTCTCTCCGTTTTTCAGCAGAAAGCTGTAAAACAGCAGTCCCGGGCCCTCCGGCGCCGTAAAAGAGACGGAGCAAAGTCCCTTCTCCGTGGTCATGGGCAGCTGCTCCTCCCGGTTGCCGGGGTACACCAGCACCAGGAAAACCTGCGTCCCTTCTTCCTGAACGAGCCTGCCCCCAATGGTGATCTTTTCTCCGGCGAGTACCGCCCCCTGGGGGCTGCGCAGGGCGATATCCAGCGAATCATGTTCAAACATGCTGGTATTATACATGATTGCCCCGGCAGATAAAAGCCATTTTCGGTCTTTATTGCCCCGCCGTCACAGATTTTCACCGTGATTTCACACTTTTCCCGTTCCTTCCGCCTTTGTTGCCTTTGACGGAACCTCCCTGTGCTGATATACTGATGCTATGAAGATAGATGCATATAGAGACAAGCTCATTCGGATCGGATACTTTTTGGGCATTGGCCTGCTGTTTTATTTTTTCTTTGCCTATGCTTTACCGCTGCTGCTGCCGTTTTTACTGGCCTTTCTTTTTGCAGTGCTGCTTAAAGCCCCGGCAGACTGGCTGGCCCAGCGGCTGAGGCTTCCCAACCGGCTGGTGCGCACCGTACTGGTGACCCTGTTTTTTGTGCTTCTGGCTGTTTTATGCCTGTTTTGCGGCAGTCAGCTTATAAGCTTTGCCCGCACAGCCGTAGCCCGGTACAATGGGCGCATCGTCCCGGCCTTACAGGATATTACCGCTGCTCTGTCCCGCTTTTTTGAGCAGATGGATCCCCAGCTGGTGTCCCTTTTACAGGATTTCTCCTCCAATCTGGTGAATACTCTCGGAGAAAAGGTGGCGCAGTGGTCTACTGCTCTGGTTTCCGGGGCTATGACCGGGCTGCCCTCCATGCTGCTGGAAGTGCTTTTTATGGTCATTGCCACTTATTTCATCTCTCTGGATTTCGGCATCCTTCGCCGGGGCATCCAAAGGCGCATGGAGCAGAAGCGCTTTGATACCCTTTCCACCGGTTTTTCCTATTTTTGCCGCACCATCGGTAAATATCTGCGTTCTTATTCTTTGATCTTTCTGATCACCTTTGGAGAACTGGCCGCAGGTCTTTTTCTGGTAGGTGTTGATCACTGCCTGCTCATCGCCCTGCTTATCGCCCTGTTTGATATTTTGCCTGTAGTAGGCAGCGGCATGATCATGCTGCCCTGGGCTCTCATTACTCTGATTCGCGGAAACACGCCTACAGGTATTGGCCTGCTGGCCGTCTATCTGGTAGTGGTCATTGCCCGTCAGTTCCAGGAGCCGGCCATTGTAGGCGAGCAGGTGGGGCTGCACCCGCTGGTGACCCTGATGGCCATGTTTATCGGCTACCGGCTCTTTGGCGGTCTGGGGCTTTGGGGCGTGCCCATCACCTGCGCCATGCTTCAGAGTTTGGAAAAGGATGGGATCATTCATATCTTTCCCACCCGGGAGCTGCCGGAAGAACCCGAAGAAAAACCCCGCAGAAAAAATATCCTGGAAAAATTTAAAAAGTCTGAAAATGCCGCTCAGGATGTTACAATTCGTCCACATTCGGATGATACAATATAGACAGGTTCTTTCCTTGAGAAAAGCCGAAAGGAGTTTGTATGATCCGCATCCTTATCGTAGATGATGAACTGCCCATTGCCAACCTGCTGCGCATGAACCTGACCCGGCAGGGCTATGTATGTACCTGTGCTTACAGCGGGCCGGAGGCGGCGGATCTTTTAGAAAAGAATGCGTATGACCTGGTGCTGCTGGATATCATGCTGCCGGGTTTTGACGGTTATGATCTGCTGGCCTACATCCGCCCCATGAATATTCCGGTGATCTTCCTTACAGCCAAAAGCGATCTGAATGACCGGGTCAAGGGGCTCAAGCTGGGTGCGGAGGATTACATTGTAAAGCCCTTTGAGATGGTGGAGGTTATTGCCCGCATCGAAGTAGTGCTCCGTCGCTACCACAAAAGCCAAGGCGTGCTCCATCTGCTGGATATCGATGTGGATCTGGATGCCCGTGAAGTGCTGCAAAACGGCGTTCGGGTGGATCTGACCCGAAAGGAATTTGACCTGCTGGTGATTTTTTGCCAGAATCCCAACACGGCGCTCTTTCGTGAGACCCTTTTCGAAAAGATCTGGGAGACAGATTACATTGGAGAAAGCCGCACACTGGATTCCCATGTGCAGCGGCTGCGCCGAAAACTGAATTGGGCCGATAAGATCCGCACCGTCCATAAGATCGGCTACCGTCTGGATGTGCCTGAAGATCAGCTGCCGGAGATGTTTCTGGACGACCGCGAGGACGTCCCCTCTAAATAGCATAAACGGAGCGGATCATCTTTTCCGGTTGGGCTCGTTAAGGGCTGGGAGGCTTTATGCGTTTTGCCTTGAAGATCTGCCTTTGCACCGTACTTATTGTCGCGGTGCTTTTTGGTGTGGCCGGGCAGATACTCATTGGCCAGAGCTTTAATGCCAACCTGGATTTTCAGGTGGACAAAGCCCAGTCTCAGTTTGCCGCCCTGTGTTCTGCACTGGATGCGGAGATCTACGGCATGGAGCTGTATTATGAAACGGCTACCCCCCGCATGTTTCAGGAGGTTCTTTCCCGGGCGGCGGGCAGTTTGGGGGATGAGGCTATCTGCGCCCTGTATGACAGCCAGCGCACCCTTCTGGCCGCTACGGATGAAGGCTTTGATCCCCTCTTGCAGGGTATCGCTCCGGAAAAGGGCGAGTTTATGTACTGCCTGCTGGATACGGATGAAGGTTTCATTCTGGAAAGCGCCGGGATGCTTACCATAGAAAACACGGCCTATTTTCTGTATACTCACCTTTCCGCCCGCACACTGACGGACTTGTATGACCGGGAGGTTCGGGCCTTTGTGCTGCTCCATTCCCTTACGGTGGCCATCTGCATTGCCGCCATGCTGATCCTTTCCTACTTTAATACCCGCTCCATCCGCACATTGAATCGTGCCACCCACCGCATTGCCGCCGGTCAGTACCAGCAGCGGGCAGAGGTGGAATCTCTGGATGAGATAGGCGATCTGGCGCTGAGCTTCAATGCCATGGCCGGCGCCATTCAGCAGAAAGTGGGAGATCTGGAGGGCTATGCCAAGCAGCAGAAAGACTTTGTGGCCAGCTTCTCCCATGAGCTCAAAACTCCCATGACCTCCATTATCGGCTATGCGGATATGCTTCGCAGCCACGAAATGGACCCGGAGGACGCTTTTATGGCCGCCAACTTTATCTACTCCGAAGGCAAGCGGCTGGAGGCCATGTCTTTGAAGCTCATGGATCTGGTGGTGCTGGATAAGAACGACTTTACCCTTGTCCGGGGGTATTCCCGCCGGATCATGGGGCACGTGGTGGCGGTGGTTACCCCTATGCTGGAAAAGAACGGCCTGACCCTTTCCACGGGTATCGAGCAGCAGCTGATCCTTTATGAAAAAGATCTTCTGCTGACCATGCTTACCAATCTTATTGACAATGCCCGCAAAGCCAGTGAACCCGGCAAGATCATCTTCCTTTCCGGCAAAAAGCAGCAGAACCGCTACCGCATCACCGTGCGGGATCAGGGCATCGGCATTCCCGAAGAAGATCTTAAGCGCATTACCGAGGCTTTCTTTATGGTGGATAAATCCCGCGCCAGAGCTCAGCACGGCGCCGGTCTGGGGCTGGCCATCAGCAACCGCATTGCCCAGCTTCACGGCAGTGAACTGCACTTCGAAAGCAAACTGGGTGTGGGCACCACCGTCTGGCTGGATCTTCCCCTGTATGACGGCACCCGCCGAAAGAAGGAGGCACCGGAAGCATGAAGCAGCGCACCCGTCAGGAAAAAGTCCGTCTGGTATATGCGGGCATTGCCCTTGGCATTGCAGGCCTTGCTTTGACCTGCGTGCTCATAAGCAAACTGATTCTGGACACCCGTCGCAGCACCTTTCTCAACCACCCCGGCTATCGTCCCCTGATAGTGGAGAACAACCGGGAATTGGGCGCTCCCCTGTCTTTGCCCACGCGGCTGGATCTGCTGCGCCAGTGTGAAATCGAAGGGCCGGAGCGCCTGCCCCTGCCGGAGGAACTGAACAAAAAGCAGATCCTGCTCAAAACCCGCACCCTGTGGGAACAGCTCATTCGGGAAACCGCCCCCGATGCTTCCGAAGAAGATCTGACCGCCTTTTTCTCCGCCAGCAAGGTATCGGCTGTCCTCCGTGACTTTTATAATGAGACCACCGGGGCCCGGCTGGCCCTGTGGTGCACCCAGGTCTGGTATGAATCCCCAGACAATACCATCTGCCTTTCTTTGCAGCTGGACAGCCGTGTGGGCGATCCGCTGACCCTGAACGCCGCATTTTATACCACGGAATCCCCCCTGTTTGGTATTCAGGCCTATGCGCAGGCTTTGGGCTATACGCTGACGGAGGAGGATCTGTCCCATGCCGTCTCTGCCCCGCAGGAGGATGGCTCCACTCTCCTCACCCTCTCTCTGGATGAAGCTCTGGTTCTGGAAAAACGCATTCAGCCCGGCGTGCAATTCACACTTTCCGTTCGTCTGGCGGAGGCATAAGCTTTTGCATACTGTCCCGGCATGATTTTCCTCGTCTGCCTGACAAGATATACCGTTCCTTGCATACATGTTGATATAATAAAAATATGCTTGCTTCCATCTTTTTTTCGTGATACAATAGCAGCAGATCAACGAAGAGAGAGTATAGTATGGCTGCAAACAACAATGTTACAAAAGTAGTCAAGCTGGGCGTGTTGGCCGCTGTGTCCATCGTTCTGGCGGCTACCGTTCACTTCCCCATTTTCCCCGCTATTTCCTTTATAGAATATGACATGGGGGATGTTCCCATCGTCATCGGCGCTTTGGCCTATGGTCCCTGGTGGGGGCTGGCTTTGACCGTAGTCACCGCCATCATTCAGGGCGTGACCGTCAGTGCTGCCAGCGGTCCCATCGGCATCCTTATGCACATCCTGTCTACGGGCAGCGGCGTGCTGGCCGCCACACTGGTCTATAACCGCCATAAAAGCAAAAAGGGAGCCGTTATCTCCCTGCTGGTCTTTGTGCCCGCCGTGACCCTGACCATGCTTATCTGCAACTACTTCCTGACCCCCCTGTATATGGTCAGCCCTGATTTCCCCTATCGGGCGGCCCAGCAGACGGTGGTATCTCTTATGGGATTTATCCTGCTTATCAACCTGATCAAGTGCACCGCCAACGCCGTGTTCATCTACTTCCTGTATAAGCCCATGAGCCGCTACTTCCTGAAGCGTGAGTTCTTCCGCCGGAAGAAAGAACAGCCCGGCGCTTAACGGATCCCTCTATACGCAAAAAGCTCCGTACACACGGAGCTTTTTTATATGCGCTCAACGAAGGGGTTCTTCCACTACGGGGCTGTCGGCATTGCGGCGGACGCTGTCGATGCCGTTCAGGCACCCGGCCCGCTGCTTATATCCCTCCCCCACCAGAATGATCTGGCCGTTCCGGGCCCGGAGCCGATAGCGATACTCCCCGGCTCTGTCCACATACAGCTCAAACTTGGGGTGCTTCTGCCTTTCATATCCCGCCGCCGTCTGATCCTCCAGCGCGGCTTCGGGTGCGTTTCTGCGCACGCTTTCCAGCCCCTTCCGGCAGGCAAGGCGATCATTATACTGCTCGCTCAGGCCGATGATCTCCCCGTTCGCCGCCCGCAGTTGAAAGCGGATCCCCTTTTCGTTTCGCTTCACCACATACTTGCCCATGGGCCCTCCTCCTTCGGGATAAGTTCTAAAAAAGGGAAGCGCCTGCACGCTTCCCCGGAGTGGTTCTATAAAGTTAGTTGCCCTGCGCGCTGAAGGCGGCCCAGGCTGCATCGGCATTGCCGAAAGTAGCGGCCTGAATGGCTTCTGCGACCACGGTGATCTTGAAGTTCTTCAGGGCATCGGCCTGCTCCAGAGTAACCCAGGTGGGGATCCTAACGGAATCGAACAGGACAGGGAGCTTCACATCGGCGATGGGAGCGGCTACGGTTTCGGTGTAGTAGAAGTAATAGGTGAGGGTATCTTCCTTGGCGTCATACGCAAAGTACTTGGCATCGGCCAGTATTTCCTCGGTATCTACCATATTGTCGGGGATAATGCCATCCCACTTGGCAGCATTGGCTTCCACAAAGTTGACCATGCGGATGAGAGGGAATGCATTTTCCACACCGGTGGGGCCGTCATCGGCAAACTCCGGATCGGTGCACATGGCAATGATCGCCTTGGCATTGTTGAAGGTGACCTTCAGCCGTACATAGCTTTCGGCGCTGCCCGCTTTCACGGTGACGGTGGGGTCTTTGGTATAGGTCATGCCGGGCATGAGCTTATACTGGTTCTCTTTTACGCGCTCTTCGGGCTCAGTGGGGACGCCGTTTTCATCCACTTTGGCTTCGTCCAGAGTGATGGCGACCTTGCCGTTGGTGAAGGTATTCTCCACGGTGTCCTTACCGGTGAAGTAAGCGGCGGTGCCCAGCACAGACAGGGCAGCCACCAGCACCACCAGAGCCACTACGGCCAGTTTCTTCTTCATAGCTGATACTCCTTTTCCTTCTTTATATGTGATTTGCAATATTCTGCATGATTATTATACAGCAGCCGGGGGCAAACCGCAAGCCCTTTTTGCGCCCTGCAGGCAGCAAAAAAGGGGAGCGACTGGAGGGCACTCCCCTTTTGGGAAATGGGCGGACGTCGCCCGAGGGTTGGTTAATTAGTTGCTGAACTTTGCCCAAGCTGCATCAGCATTTGCAAAACCGTCGGCCTGAATGGCATAGGCGGTGACCGTGATGGTCATATCCTTGATGGTCTCAAGCTGAGCTTGAGTGATCTCACCAGGAATGGTGATGGAATCAAACAGAGCGTCCAGAGCGACATCAGCAGTGGGAGCACCAACAGTCTCTTTGTACCAGAACTCATAGGTACGGGTGTCTGCGGTCGCATCTTTGGTGTTGTCCTTGTAAATCCAGTTGGCAGAATCATAACCGTTGAAGATGCTGGTCAGATCTGCGCCGGTGGGGGCAAAGATGGCATCCAGCTCGTTGGCCTTGGAGAAGGTGACAGTCATCTTGATGTAGCTGGGTTCACTTCCTGCAAGTACAGTGACCATGGGGTCTTTGGTGTAGGTATGGCCGGGCATGAGCTTGTATTCGTTTTTCTTGACACGCTTAGCAGGTGTCACGGCAACGCCGTTCATATCGACCTCCGCTTCATCCAACGTGATGTTTACCTTACCAACGGTAAAGGTATTCTTCACGGTATCGGTGCTGGTCAGGTAAGCCAGAGTGCCCAGCACGGATGCAACTGCCACCAGAACCACCAGCGCTACGATTGCAATTGTTTTCTTCATTGTTCTCCTTAGTTCCTTTCCCTTATTTGTTATGACCATTTACTTCAGGCCATAGGGCAGGTTCGCACGCAAGCCCTCTCCTATGGCCTGCCCCCTCCGTGGAAGGGGCAGGCAGGTTTGCTTGATATGGGTCAGCCCTTACTGCCAGTTGGTGGCAGCGGTGCCCCAGGGGTTGTATTTGGCGCCGAAAGCGGCATCCATGGCGGCAGCAGCACTGTCAAAGCCCTCAGCCTGGCAAGCCACGGCGAACACGGGGCAGGAAACCTTGCTCCAGTCCCAACCAGCGTCCAGAGTGACTTCATTGCCAAAGGCGTAGCACTTGCCGTCCTTGATGTCGAAGGACTTGTCCAGATACACGCCCTGTATGAGCTGCTCGGTGGTGATACCGGCATCAACGGCCTGATAGTAATCAGCAAAGTACACGTTGTACTTGATGCCGTCGATAGTGGTCTCGAAGTAGTTCCACTTGCTGCCGTGCGTCCAGATCCACTCAGCACCCTCGGTGGAGGTAACAACGCCATTTTCAACCTTGTTGCCAAAGTTGAAATGCAGGACGTTCAGGCCAGCATTGAAGGTCTCGTAGCCATCGTCCAGAGCAGAGGGAATGGCAAAGTAAGCGCGGATGTAAGCCTTTTCAGAACCGGTGTTCTCGATGGTGACCATCTTGTCCACATAGTTCTTCGCGGTGGGCATACCATACTCGTCCTTTTCGCCCTGAGCAGAGCCTACGATGGGGTACAGCTTCTTGTTCTGCTCAAAAGGCACAAGGCCGTTCTCGCCGCGCTGCTGCTCGATCAACTTGATTTCTACGTTTCCGACTGCAAATGTGTTGGTGGCTTTATCGGTATCGGTGAAGTATGCCAGAGTACCGACGGCGGCGATAGCTACCAGTGCCACAACCAGGGCGATGGTGACTATTCTCTTCTTCATAGTTCTTGTTTGTCCTTTTCCTTATTTTTCAGACTTTCGTCTGATGGAAACGAATTTTGGGGTTTGGGCTGCCGGGGGATGGGGTTGCCGTTTTCATCCAGCTGGGGCTTGCGCTTCTTTTTCTTCTTCTTTTTGCGCTTTTTCTTGCCCTTCCCGTCGTCAAACAGGTCGGGGATGAACACCAGCATCAAGATCACGGCTCCGGCCGCCAACGAAATATACAGCCCCGGGGGATTCTGGATGTAGTTGGCCACATACCCCAGATAGGGGATGGTGAACACGGGCTCGCCCAGCACATTTTTGTAATGGACAAGGCTGCCGTCTTCGGCTTCGTTAGCGTCCCCCTTGGTGCGGAAGCGGATCACGGAAGGATCCGTTTCATCCTGCACTATGCCAACGACCCGGTGGGTGGCCACGGTGTTTTCATCCAGCATGAAGGTGATGGCCTGTCCGGGCTGGATGGTGTAAGGATCCACCTTTTTTACATAGATGAGGGAACCGGTGTGATAAGTAGGCTCCATGGAGCCGGAAAGCACCGAAAACACCTGCAGACCCACCACCCGTGCGCCTACCAGCAGCAAGGCCAGCAACACCACCAGACCCACCAGCACGGTGGTAAGGATGTTCCAGATCTTCTTAACGGTTTTATTCATGCACACTTCCTTCTTGCCGGGGAAGGCATGGAAAAACCCGCCCTTATGGCTATTGGTATTCTATCACTGATACAAAGCATTTTCAAGACTTTTATCCTTTTTTGTAATGGATTTTCTAAATATTCCGGTATTTCACACAAAATACATGAATTATCGGATAATCGGTTATAGATTTTGGCTGTCCCCAAAAATGTATATTATTTTTTTAACATATATGAGCGGGCCGCAGCCGAAAAAAAGCGCCCGGCGAACCGGACGCTTTTGCCTTTAGGATGGATCAGAACTTCAGGGGGTTGAACTTGACGCCGGGGCCCATGGTGGTGGAAACTACCATGCTCTTGATGTAGGTGCCCTTTGCGGAAGCGGGCTTGGCCTTGATAACGGCATCCATGAGGGTATCCAGGTTCTCCAGCAGCTTGTCTGCGCCGAAGGAAACCTTGCCGATGGGGCAGTGAACGATGTTGGTCTTGTCCACACGATACTCCACCTTACCGGCTTTGATATCGTGGATGGCCTTGGTGACATCCATAGTAACGGTGCCGGACTTGGGGTTGGGCATGAGACCCTTGGGGCCCAGGATACGGCCGATGCGGCCCACAACGCCCATCATATCGGGAGTGGCTACGCACACGTCAAAGTCGAACCAGTTCTCGTTCTTGATCTTATTGACGGTCTCCTCGTCGCCGATGAAGTCTGCGCCGGCTTCCTGTGCTTCGCGGGCCTTTTCACCCTTGGCGAATACCAGAACGCGGACGGTCTTGCCGGTACCGTTGGGAAGAACCACGGCGCCGCGGACCTGCTGGTCAGCGTGGCGGGAGTCAACGCCCAAACGGAGGGAGATCTCTACGGTCTCATCGAACTTGGCGGTAGCGGTCTTGAGGACGGTTTCCACGCCCTCACGGGGATCGTACTGCTTCAGGTTCTCTACAAGAGCCTTGCTTGCATTATATTTCTTACCGTGCTTCATGAACCATATCCTCCTTAGTCTGCGATGGTGACACCCATGCTGCGGGCGGTGCCTTCCACCATGCGCATGGCGGATTCCACGGAAGCAGCGTTGAGGTCGGGCATTTTGAGCTCAGCGATCTCGCGGACCTGTGCCTTGGTCATGGAAGCGACCTTGGTCTTGTTGGGAACGCCGGAAGCGTGCTCCAGATTGCAGGCCTTCTTGATGAGAACGGCGGCAGGGGGGGTCTTGGTGATGAAGGTGAAGGAACGGTCGGCATACACGGTGATGACCACAGGGATGACCAGACCGACCTGGTTCTTGGTGCGCTCATTGAACTCTTTGCAGAAGCCCATGATGTTGACGCCGTGTGCGCCCAGAGCGGGGCCTACGGGGGGTGCGGGGGTTGCTTTGCCGGCATTGATCTGCAACTTTACATACCCGGTAATCTTCTTTGCCATTGCTGTTTTCTCCTATTTTGGTATAGTTTGTGGTACGGGGTGCCTCCCCTGCCACAGGTTGGATATATACGAGCCCCAAGGGCCCACGGGCGTTTGCCCGCTATATCTTATTGAATCTTCTGCACCTGGATAAAATCCAGTTCCACGGGGGTCTCCCTGCCGAACATGGATACGGTGAGCTTGACCTTCTGCCGCTCGGGATCCAGCTTTTCCACCCGGCCGACGAAGTTTTCCAGGGGGCCGGAAACCACCCGAACCTCTTCGCCCACCTCGATGTTGAGCACGATGGGGATGCGTTCCACGCCCATGGCGGTGACTTCCTCATCGCTCAGGGGCACGGGTTTGCTGCCGGGGCCCACAAAGCCGGTAACGCCCCTGGTGTTGCGGATGACGTACCAGGCCCTGGGATTCATGACCAGATCCTTGCTCACGCCGCCGCCCCGTTCTGCCGGGCGTTCCTTTTCCACCACGTCCACCAGCATCTTCACCATGACATAACCGGGGTAGACCTTGCGGGTAGTGGTTTTCCGCTTGCCGTTGGGAAGGATCTCGATGGTCTCCTCCGTGGGATACTTGACCTCCAGAATGATGTCCTGCAGGCCGGCATTCTCCAGAGACTTTTCCAGGTCTTCCTTTACCTTGTTTTCATACCCGGAGTAGGTATGAACCACATACCATCTGGCTTCCTGGCTCATGGCGGTTACTTGGCGGTGTCGGCAGCGTCGGTAGCTTCCGGAGCATCGGTGCTGCTGGGCGTATCCACAGACTCTTCCTGAGCAGCCGTGGGATGCGTCAGGGCGGTAAGGCCCTTGGTGGCGCCGCTGAAGGCCAGATCCAGCACCCAGATGACCAGGGACATGGCCAGCACGAACACAAGCACCATGGCGGTGTTCTTGATCAGGTCGTTCCTGCTCAGCCAGGTAAGCTTTTTGACCTCGCCCTTCATCTCGTTGAGATAGCGGCGAAGCTGGAACCTGGGCTCCTTCTTCTTGGCGGGCTTGCCGGTATCTTTCTTTTCCGTCTGTTCGTTTGCCATTTTCGTCCTCTTTCAGTCAGAGTTACTTTGCTTCTCTGTGCAGGGTGTGCTTGCGGCAGAAGCGGCAATACTTGTTGAACTCCAAACGATCGGGGTCGTTCTTCTTGTTCTTGAAGGTGTTGTAATTTCTCTGTTTGCACTCCGTGCAGGCCAAGGTGATCTTCACGCGCATGGTCTCATCCTCCTAAAGGTTTTACATCAAAAACAAGCCCCCTACGGGGGCACCTTGCATAGAGTACCACAGAGAAAGCGGCTTTGTCAATGAAAAATCCAACATTTTCTTAAAAAATCCTGTGTCCGCAGACATGGCCTCCCGGCGGATTTATATAAAGTGCCTCTGTACACGGAGGGTGCTTTTAAGTTACAATAAGAAAAAAGCTTTTTGCAGACCAGGTGAAACCATATGGATGAGATCTTTGTAAACTATGAGCATAACGATAAGGGTGTGCTCCTCTGGGCCGCCCGTTTCCCGGGGGCCTTTGCCCGGGGAAAGGACTTTGAAGAGGCTGCCGCCAAAATGCCCGTTGTCTGCCGCCAGTACCGGCTATGGGCGGGGGCAGGCTGCCCCCAGAGCGGCGAAAAGGTAGAAGTACTCCACGAGTTCAAAACCGCTCTGGCCGTGGAGGATGCCGACAGCGATGCCCTTTTCCCCGAAGAGCGGCTGCCCATGACCATGGCCGAGTATATCAATCTCAAGGCGCTGTGCCTTAAGTCCGCCCGGGATTTTATGCTTGAATACCAGTCCATCCCCCAGAAGGACCGGGCGCTAGTAAAGTCCCGAAAAACCTTTTACGGAAAAATACCCGCTTCCGCCCGGGAGATGCTGGAGCATACCAACAATACGCTGGCTTATTATGCCGCCGGAGTGGGCATAGAGATGGATACTCTCCCGGATTTTGTAGAAAACCGCCAGCAGCTCCTGCAAAAGCTGGAGGAGCTGCCTGCCTTTTTATCCAACCGGGTGTACACGGCCGATGATAAGGAACTGTGGACGGTAAAAAAGGTTCTGCGCCGCCTTCTGTGGCATGACAGGATCCATGCCCGCGCCATGTACCGCCGGGCAGTGAGTTTCTGGTCCAGAGAGCGGATAGAAAACCCCTTCGGCTTCAGCAAATAATGGGAATAGAGGAGTCTGTATGCGTCTGATCCAGCTTATCGTGGCCGTTGCCCCTGCCCTGTATCTGATGAAAAAGGTCTATGATCTGGATACCATTGAGAAGGAGCCCCCCGCTCTGCTGCGGCGGCTGTTTTTAATGGGCTGCCTGTCCGTGATCCCCGCTGTGATCCTGGAAGTGCTGTTCTCCCGCTTAACAGACCCTTTGTTTGCCGGCAAAAGCGAGCTTCTCTACCTGGCCGTAGATAATCTGCTGGGCGTAGCTCTGGTGGAGGAGGGCTGCAAGTTCTTTTTCCTCTATAAAAATGCCTACCGGCACCCGGCCTTCAACTACCGGTTCGATGGGGTGGTTTATGCCGTATTTGTCTCTCTGGGGTTTGCTCTTGTGGAGAACGTGCTGTATGTAGCTCAGTTCGGCCTGCAGGTGGGGCTGGTACGGGCTTTACTTTCCGTACCTCTCCACGGCGTATGCGGAGTATACATGGGCATTGCATTCGGACGGCTTAAAGCCCGCACGCTCCACGCTCCTGCAGGACTTCTTTCTGCCGGGGGGCACTGCCTGCCCCTTCCGGTTCTGATCCACGGGTTTTACGACTTCTGTCTCAGTCGCCAGAGCCGGTATAGCCTGCTGCTGTTCATCCTTTTCGTGGCCGCCGTATTCTTCCTTTGCCTGCGACGGCTCCGAACCGCTTCCCGTCAGGATGCTCCCTTCAACGGATTTACGATCTGACGCCCCTGCCGATGTTTGACAGCGGCCTTTTTGATTCATTCCGCAGGCAGAAGCCTGCAATGTGCACACCGGAATCGCCCGGATGTGACTGCCTTTACAAAAGTCGGGGCAGAGCACGATGAGAAAACGCCGGAACAGTATCTGAAGCCATATTTCAGTACTTTCAGGCGAATTATCGCTTTTGAGCTCACAAGCGGGATCAAAAACTGAAGCTGCCAGGCGGATCCGTCATTGCCCGAAAAGCAATCAGCCGGGGGCCCTGCCGAAGAATGCGAACACGGTTTTGAGCTGAACATTCTGAAATGTTGCACCCGCACATGTAAGTGTGCGCACTGTAATTTGAAATCTGTCAGGATCCACAATGCAGAAACAGCTGCCGAAGCTTTTCGGCAGCTGTTTTATATTCCAAAGAGTAGCTATGCAGGGCAGGGCGCAGCGGTGGCTCTCTTTCCCAGGCGGCGAAGCTCAGTCCTCATCCTTTTCTATCACGTATTGCAGCCGTTTCCCCAGCAGCAGCAAGCCTCCGCCGCCCAGAAGCATCAGTACCAGCGCCAGTCCGTGAAACAGATCCCAGGAGCGCAGTTTCAGTTCCTGAGCCGTGCAGGCGAAGATCACTGCGGTTATCAAAGCAGCACCTCCCAGCGCCAGCATTCCCAGGGAACAGCGCCACAGGCGGCGGACGGAACGCCCGTATACGTCCTTCGTCATGGGGCGGTTTTTGCGGGGAAGGGCAGCGGCCCCCAGCAGCCAATAGAACCAGGGGATCAGCCCCAGCGCCACGGGGATCAAACTGTATACCCCTCCATACACATATACCGCCAACCCGCCCAGCAAAAGCGGCGGGAGCAATCCTGCCGGAAGCAGCATCGCCCCGGCGTATGCGGTATATCGAAATGTATTGTAAACTTCGTCCGTATGACGGGGGGTATAGCAAAGCTCCTCTGCCTGTGCTTCCGCTATGTGCTGCCTGTTTTTATTATTCATGAAGAGACTCCTCTTTCCGTTTTGAATGATTATAGCATGAGCCTCCGCCTCTCACAAGCAAAGAAAGCGGATTTGCCAAACAGGGCACACCGAACATCGCAGGGAAGCGCGCCCGCACGGAAGCTTCAAAGCAGTCCTCCCCGGCATAGGGTACAGATGCCTGAAAAAAATTTTCTACGACAGCTTGGGAAAGAATCGGCTGCGTCTGCATACAGGACTGATCTCTCTGCTCCGCTTGCACGCCGCTTTCGCAGGATCCGCCTCCTTGTCACAGGTGAAAAACCATGGTATCATAGGTGTGAAATACAAAAAAGGAGGTGCCCCATGTCCAAGGAGCTGCCTTTGACACAGATGACGGCTTCAGCCGGGTGAGCGGCCAAGCTGGGACCGGGAGTCCTCAGTGAAATACTTACGGGTCTGCCCAATATCTTTGATAAAAACCTGCTGGTTGGCTATGAAAGCAGCGATGACGCCTGTGTATACAAAGTCAATGAAGATACTGCCCTTATTCAGACGGTCGACTTTTTCACTCCTATCGTGGATGATCCCTATACCTTCGGCCAGATCGCCGCAGCCAACGCGCTCAGCGACGTATATGCCATGGGCGGCAGGCCCACTCTGGCCATGAACCTGCTGTGTGTGCCCAGCTGCCTTTCTCTCGCAACGGTACGCAAGATTCTGGAGGGGGGCCACGACAAAGCCGTGGAAGCCGGCTGTCTCATTGCCGGGGGACATACCATTCAGGATAACGAACCCAAGTACGGCCTGTGCGTAGCCGGTTTTGTTCACCCGAACAGGATTCTCAAGAACATCGGCGCTCAGCCCGGAGATGTGCTGGTACTGACCAAGCCCCTGGGCAGCGGCGTGCTGAGCACGGGAGCCAAGGCGGATCTGGTGGAAAAGAAAGACATGGAGGCTGCCTATACCCATATGTCCACCCTGAACAAGGCGGCAGCGGAAGCCATGACGGGACTGGAGCATATTCACGCCTGCACGGATATCACCGGCTTCGGGCTGTTGGGTCATGCATATGAAATGGCAGAGGGCAGCGGCGTCACTATCCGGCTGCACAGCGGCTCCCTGCCCCTTATGCGGGGCGCCAAAGCGCTGGCCCAGATGGGCATCGGGAGCCTACCGGAACATGGATTATGTGAAGCCGCACCTTTCCATTATGCCGGGCGTGCCGCAGGAGCTGGTGGATCTGTGTGCCGATCCCCAGACCAGCGGCGGTTTGCTTGTTGCCCTGCCGCCCCAAGAAGCGGCCATACTGCTGGAGCGGCTGGCTCTGTGCGCCCCCTGGAGCGCCCTGGTGGGCGAGGGGCTGCCGTTGGGGCAAACCTCTCTGGTGCTGGACTAAAGCTTTGCAACAACCCGGAGGCTCCGTCATACAGATTTATACGCAAACATCCGGCTCCGGAGAAAACTCCGGGCCGGATGCTTTTTATATGGGATCGTCAGAACCGGAATTTACTTTTTGCGCTTACGGTTCATATACTCGTCCAGTTCAGTGCGCACTTTTTCGGGAATATCCCGGCCCACGGGGCACTTGACGGCATCGGCCATGGCTGCGGTAAAGGCAGCGATAAAGGCGGTATCCTCCTGCATTCTCTCCATGGAAAGCACCGCCGCCGTATCATAGCGGTTGTGGATCGGTGCAATGTTCCCTCCGGCCAGCCGGGCAAAAGACAGCGCCGGTACGCCCTTATCCGCAAAGGGTGTGGAATCGCTGGAGTATACGCCCTGCCGAGCTTCCATGCCCCAGCCCCGCATCCGGGAGAAGTAGGCAATATAGTCTACCAGTCCCTGCTCCGCCGAACAGCAGGCGATAAACTTCCCCATAAGGGTGCCGATCATATCCAGGTTGATGTTCAGAGCGATCTTGCTCAGTTCCTGCTCGTGGGCCGCCACATAAGCCTTGGAGCCCAGCAGCCCGCGTTCCTCGCTGCCGCAAAACACAAACCGCAGGCCATAACGGTGCGGTGCCTCTTTCTTCAAAGCCTCCAGAATCCCCAGCAGCCCCACACAGCCGGTCATATTATCATAGGCGCCTCTGGAAAGGGGCGTGGAATCATAATGTGCAGAAAGAACGATCCATTCATCGCTTTTCCCGGGAAGTTCCGCCACCACGTTATGACTTTCCCCCTCATATTCCCGCTGCCGGATCACAATGCGCACGCTCTGGGGCTTACTCTTTACCAGTTCTACGGCATCGCTCACATGAATGTTGACTCCGAGGATTTTTTCCCCGCCGGATACATACGCCCGGAGCTCCTTCTGGTCTATGTCCCGATCCTTGAAATTCACATTGCCGTTGTAGGTGATAAAGGCCGCGGCCCCGTTTTCCAGCAGATCATGATAGCCGAAATAACCCACGCCCGTATCCAGCAGGACGATCTTTCCCCGAATGCGGGAAAGGGAAGCTGCATCCGTGTTGGGCAGATATACAAAGAGGGCTTCGATCTCCCCGCTTCCGCAGTTGAAAAAGCCTTTACAGGGGATCTCCCTGTCTCCCGCAAACAGATGCGCTTCCTGCATCTCCGCCATCTGGACGGGAAAAGATTCTATATGCCCCTGAGCGCCCAGCTCCCGGCACCTGGCCAGCAGATATTCAGCGCAGCGCAGTTCCTCCGGGGAACCGCCGGTACGGATGTAATCAGTCTCCCTGAAGATCTGGCGAATGGTCCTTTGCTGCATAGTTCCCTCCTGTATGTCTCATTAGAATAAAGGCGAAGCTCTTCTTCCGGATTGATTTTATCATCCCCGGCAGAAAAGGGCAAGTAGGCCTTGCACATTGTGCGGATATATGGTTTTTCCCCGCACAAAGGCAATTCCTTTTATGCTAACAGGCTTCCGCATCAACGCTCCGTGCAGCATATGCAAGCATTATATTCTGATACCTTTTCTGTTAGAGCAAATAAATACTGTTGACTGTGTCGTGTTCAAAGTGTATAATTCTCTTACTGCATAGCAATGCTAAATAGTAAAACTAAGATTGAGGGAAAAATGGATAACCGATATGTGCAGCAATTCAAAAAAGGTTCTTTGGAAATGATACTCCTTTGCCTGATCGGGTGCAAAGAAACCTATGGGTATGAAATCATAACAGAGTTAAACAACAGCGCTGCATCCGTTTTGGGATATGCAAGAGAAGGTACGATCTATCCCATCCTGTACCGTTTGCAGGAAGCAGACCTGATTCAATGCCGGTTAGCCCCTGCCATAGCAAACGGCGGCTCTAAAAAATATTATTCCCTAACGCACAAAGGCCGTGAAGTATTACATGAACTGATCCGGTTCTGGGCCAATTATGAGAACTGCGTCAATTGTTTCATTACAGACTATCAGCAAACGGAGGAGTTAAAGTGATGCATCCATACATAAAGCAGGTGAAAAAAAGCCTGAATATATCCCATAAAACCAAAGCGGAAATCCTGCGCGATTTGGAAGAGGCCTTTGCATCTGCAGCCGAACATGGAGAGACAGAACAGCAGGTCATGGACCGATTGGGTACACCGGAAGAATTTGGAGAAAGCATACAGGAACAACTGGGCCTTTCCTGCACAGAAAAAAGTAGCTGGAAAGGGCGGACTGGCATTGCCATAGCGGCCTTTATTTCTATTATTGCCTTTGCAGGGGCATGGGGAATTCATGCATCAAAGCCGGC
>ENA-ORRN01001132-ORRN01001132.1-human-gut-metagenome-genome-assembly--contig:-NODE-1132-length-19363-cov-5.198571_pt1 | contig 19363 bp, 18 predicted proteins | sample MGYA00242174_ERZ509132 | MGnify/ENA primary metagenome ERZ509132 (study PRJEB26280, sample SAMEA2338671) | human gut metagenome | biome: human gut; feature: human-associated habitat; material: faeces... | reverse complement strand
TACAGTACCGCTCAGTGAGGTGAACTTAAATGAATAAGCCGCTCGTCCTCGTTGTGGAAGATGATACATCGGTGCGCAATCTGATCACAACGACGCTGAAAACTTACGAATACAGGTATCTCTCAGCTCAAAACGGCGCAAGCGCCGTGATGGAGGCGTTGTCTCATAATCCGGATATTGTGCTGCTTGATCTGGGACTCCCGGATATGGACGGCGTGGAGATCATACGGAAAATCCGTTCGTGGTCGAATATGCCGATCATTGTGATCAGTGCCAGAACGGAGGATTCCGACAAAATCGGGGCGCTGGATGCCGGGGCGGACGATTACCTGACGAAGCCCTTTTCCGTGGACGAACTGTTGGCACGGCTGCGGGTGACGCAGCGAAGACTGTCGCTGATGAAAACAAATGCGGCGCAGGATTCTCCGATTTTTACAAACGGTTTGCTGAAAATCGACTATGCGGCAGGCTGCGCATATCTTGATGGTGCAGAACTGCACCTGACACCCATTGAATACAAGCTGCTGTGCCTGCTCTCAAAAAATGTGGGCAAGGTTCTGACGCATACCTACATCACGCAGCAGATCTGGGGCAGCAGTTGGGAGAACGATATTGCTTCTCTGCGGGTATTTATGGCGACTCTGCGCAAAAAGCTGGAAAATGGGAAAGGCGGGCAGCAATACATACAAACGCACATCGGAATCGGCTATCGGATGCTCCGCGTCGAGTGAGCAATTCCTGAACTCAAAACTCAGGAATGAATGGTGTAGATTTCTCGATTTGGCACCACCTTTCATTTGCATGTTGTGGTCATACCGTTCTGCCGCAAATGAGCTGACTATCGTTGTAATGGCGAGGACTTGAAAGTAAACCGGAAGGCTTCTTCTATCTTGACCGCAGAACCGTAGACAGCAAACATGACATCATCACCGATATATTCGCAACACCGGGAAACACGAACGATGTGAAGCCCTATCTCGGAAGACTGAGCGTACAGATTGACGAATTTGGGCTTGACGTAAAATACGTAGGACTTGACGCAGGCTACAGCATTTCAAACATTTGCAAATATCTTTACGACATGGGAATACAGGCGGCTATGGGACACCACCGCTTCTGCAATGCCGAATGCGGCAGAAGAATAACCTCCGGAATCCTCAGGGCTGTTGTTCACCGAGAAGCACTCCCAGCCGCTCGAATTCGTTATTCTCAACATTGTAAACGCGGAGACGGCAATAAGATGTTTTGTGCGTATGCTTTTTGTTGTCCCACGGAATACCGTTCACGATGTGGTAAACAACGCTTATTACGCCGTTATGGGTCACAACGAGAATGTTTCCGTTGTGATTACGGTTTTTTTCGACAAAATCTTCGAACCATGCTTTGATCCTGTCAAAAAAAGCATGGGGACTTTCACCGTCGGGGTAAGGCTCGTCGAAACCGAGGGTGCTGAAAAAAACGCCCGGATATTCGCGCAGTGCATCGGTGTTCAGCATTCCGCTGAGTTTGCCGTTGTTGATTTCGCGCAGGCGCGGTTCGGGGTGCACGGGCAGCCCGAGTGCATCTCCTGCAATGCCGGCGGTCTGCATGGTGCGCGGAAGATCGCTGGCGATTATTTCGGTAATGCCGCAGGATTTTAGCTTTTCGGCCATTTTTTGTGCCTGCAATACTCCGGAGGGCAAAAGCTCGAGATCGCTCCACCCGCCGCGATAGCGTTCATCGTCCTTTCCGTGCCTTGCGAAAATAATTCTCATAATTTTCTCCGTGTTTTCAGCTTATTTCGGGGAGTTTGCTTACACGATTTCCCAAACGAATGCAACGGTATCGCGAACTTTGATGTCTTCGGGCTCGATACAGTCCGGGACTGCTGCCGACCGCTTGAGAGAAGCGCGCTCAATTGCATAACCGGTGGGGGATATCAAATCGATTTCACTCCAATCGTAGTTGACGGTGAGCAGCCTGCCCAATTCAACACCGGAGGCACGGCAGAGAATCTGCGCCTTTTCGCGTGCGTTTTCTGCGGCGGCCTCAAGCAGAGCGCTTTTTACGGCAGAGTCATCGCGCACGGTGAAGCGAATCGAAAGCTCGGGTTCGGCCTTGCTTTCGGCAATTGCATTCAATGTTCTTTCAAGCATATCCCTGTCAAAATCGAACGACAGGCGCGTGTTGTACGAACAATTGTATCCGACAAAAACACGTTGATAAGTTCCCTTGGAATTGCGAACGCTGTCATACTCGGATGAAACACCAAAGTTTATGGTTTTGAGCGCATCTTTTGAATGCCCGGCCGAAACGGCGGCATTGCAAACGGCTTCGACCGCTGATGAAGCATCGGCCAGAGCTTCGGAATAGTTTTTGCTTTGACCCCTGATATCCATTTCGATAACGATGAAATCGGGTTTTGCGGAGATATTGCCGACTCCGCGGACGGTAATGGTTCTTTCCATAAACTTTCCTTTTCCGTGACTGAAAATATCACAACAAACCATAAACTGAATTTACGACCCGAGCAGCCGTATTAAAGCTGCGGCACATATAAAAGCTTTCAAGCAGCACACCGCACTGCACAACGGCACTGCATCGGACGGATTCGTCCTGCTGAAAACCTTGCAACAGGCTTAAAAACAGCGTTTGTTTTATCGGTGTTCCATAGTTTACCACGAATGCGCAGATTTTTCAACGTGTTTTCATAGAATTGTCGAAATTTTGTGCGCCTAAGTGTTTGACAACCGATTTTCGCGGATTTATGATCCGAATGCTTCGCGGACAGCGAAAGCACTTCGGGCAAACCTGAACCGAAGAGCTTTCGGGTTTTACATGCCTGCGGATGCAGTTTTTGCAAAATCCGGCATATGGGGAATAAAACAGAAATGGAAGAAAAGTCATCCTTTCAAAATAAAGCTCAAAACAAAGCACACCGCATTTGTGAGCATACGGTGCAGAACCGGCAAATTCAAAATAATTCCGGAAAAAAACACAAAATAAATTTTCTCTTGCTTCGGAACCGACGTGACATGCGAAAAAACACGACACATATATTATTTTTTGCAGGAAAAACATATTGCCAACCGATTGGAACGGCGGTATAATAAGGGCGGCAGGGGAGTCGGGTCTGTGGTTGAAAGTCGATGCCAGTCGCAGGCGAAACGATCCACATAAGCGGGGCAAAGTTCCCGTGAGCATGGTGCGGCTTAGATGTAAGTCCTGTCGTGCGGCATTCCGAATCGAATGCGGTGCGAGAGTGGCAGTAGTGGGCGGCGTAAAGCTCAGTAGCGAACCCACCGACAGGCGAGTGTGGGGGCAAAAACCAGGTCAGCCGACTCCATGTGCCAAAATACAAAAAGGGGTATTATACCAAATGTTTGAAGACAAAGTACTGGTTTGCAAGGATTGCGGCCAAGAATTCACTTTCACCGCAGGTGAACAGGAATTCTATGCAGAAAAGGGTTTTGACAACGCACCCGCTCGCTGCAAAGCGTGCAGAAGGAACCGCAAGCCCGCAGCCCGCGGCGAGTCCGGCCGCGTAATGTACGACGCAATCTGCGCAGAATGCGGCAGACCCACCAAAGTTCCGTTCGAACCCAAGACCGACAAGCCCATCTATTGCAGCGACTGCTTCGCAAGGCGCAGGGGCTGAGGACAGCCGAAAAGCATCAGCCTTTTTGAAAAGGGTGTTTGCAGGCTGCCGTTTCTCTGTTAATTAGTCCGATTCTGCCTGCTTTTCATGCAAATGGCGGCAGAACTTCATTATTAATAGATTTCTGAACAACATGGCCGACGGATTGCGTCGCAGGAAAAGCTCCTGCGGCGCAGTTTTTTTGCCGAAAAGGTGTGTTTAAGCCTCTTTAAACAGGGCAGACCCGGGAAACCCCGCCTTATTACAACTCCGGGCTTGACTTTTTCTTCGAAGGGAGTATAATCACAGATAAAAGATGAATTATTGTTTCATTTCGATTTAGAAAGGGAAATCTCTCCCGATGTGTTGCCGAATTGGCTTTTGGCAGCCGTTTTTTTACGCTCGGGAAGAGATTGCAGCCATGTGTTGCAGCCATGTGATTGAAGTGAAACGGTTGCAGGAGGAACAGGAAATTGATATTCGGGAAACACATCAATCGCTACTACATTAAAAATGCACCCGTGCTGATTTTGGGCGTACTTGCACTTATCCTGGTTGATTACTTCCAGCTCAGGATACCGGAGCTTTATCGTATGCTTATTAACGGCATGAACGGCGAGCTCATATTTGTGAACGGGGAATATGTGCCGTTTAACCTTGATTTTCTTCTGGATAATATTTGTCTTCCGATAATCACTATCATTGTTATAATGGTCATCGGCAGATTCCTTTGGCGTGTCTGCTTCTACGGCTCGGCGATCCGCGTCGAAACGGATCTTCGCAACAAAATGTTCAATCACTGCAAGGATCTTTCTCAGCAGTATTATCAGGTGAACAAAGTCGGCAATCTCATGAGCCTTTTCACCAACGATCTTGACACGATTCAGGAATGTTTCGGCGACGGTATCATGATGTTCCTTGATGCTGCATTCCTCGGCATTCTTGCACTCGTTAAAATGTGGCGCATGGACAAGCTTTTGACGGGACTTTCAATGATTCCCATGGTTCTGCTGCTTATAATCGGCACGATCGTCGGAAGAGCCATGATGCGCAAATGGGAGATCCGCCAGCAGGCCTTTTCGGATCTGTCGGATTTTGCACAGGAGAGTTTTTCGGGCTTTGCCGTTATAAAGGCATTTGTAAAGGAGCTTAAAGAGCTTGCCGCGTTCCGCAAACTGAATGTGTTAAACGAGAATGTCAACGTTGATTATACGAAAATTTCCGTAACGCTGAACATTCTTATCTCACTGCTTGTGGAATCCGTTATCTGCGTTATCTTAGGCTACGGCGGATACCTTGTTTACCAAAAGAAATTCGATGCCGGACAGCTTGTTGAATACATCGGATATTTCAGCTCCATAGTCTGGCCGATCATGGCGGTTTCGATGCTTATCGAAAAAACTTCGCGCGGCAAAGCCTCTCTCAACCGTGTAAGAGAGCTGCTCGATGCCGAAATAAACGTTAATGATGCTCCGGGCGCGGTTGATATCGGTTCGGTGAAGGGCAAAATTGAAATGCGGAACCTGAATTTTCGCTATCCGGACGGTGAATTCGATGTGCTTCGGAATGTTTCGTTCACGATCGAACCCGGCGAAAACGTCGGCATAGTGGGAAAGACCGGTGCGGGAAAGACAACGCTGGTTGACCTTATCCTGCGCATATACAATGTTCCGGACGGAACGCTCTTTGTTGACGGACACGATGTAAACAGCGTTACGCTGCATTCCCTTCGCGAAAACTGTTCATATGTTCCGCAGGACAATTTCCTTTTCTCGGACACGATCGCAAACAATATCGCCTTTGCATTCGATGAAACGGACAAAGCCGCCGTTAAACGGGCGGCGGAGCTTGCGGATGTTGACGATAACATTGTTGAGTTTAAAGACGGATACGACACCGTCCTCGGCGAACGCGGCGTGACTGTATCGGGCGGGCAGAAACAGCGAATTTCCATTGCACGCGCACTGCTTAAGAATGCACCGATACTGATTCTTGACGATTCCGTGTCCGCTGTTGATACGAGCACCGAGCAGGTGATACTTAAAAACCTGCGTGAAACACGTGCGGGGAAAACAACAATACTTATTGCACACCGAATCTCAACGATTCAGGATATGGACAAGATTATCTTTATGGATGACGGGCGCATTGTCGCTGTCGGAAAGCACGATGAGCTGCTCGAACGCTGTGAAGAATACCGCAAAACCGTTGAGCTGCAAAAGCTTGAGGATGAGTTCGGAGGTAAGTGATTATGCATGAATACTATCCCCTGCTGCTTGCGGGCGGCATTATCGGACTGATTTCGGTTGTTCTTATAATTGCATATGCAACCGTAAAAGATAAAAAACAAACCATGGGGTTTGAACGTCATATGAATGACGGAGAGATTACCCGCCGCCTTATGGCATACGCAAAACCCTATGCGCTGAGATTTGTTTTCGTGGGCATCGTTATGCTGTTCACGATTGCATTCGACATTGTATCTCCGCTCATCATCGGCGGCATTGAGGATATGATCGTTACCGATTTCAAGCTGAACAAACTGTTCATAATGGTCGGAATGTATGCAGGAATACTGATTGTTTCCATGGTCGGCGCATATGTTCAGGCTATTGTGCTGCAAAAGACAGGTCAGCGAATCATCTCCCATCTGCGCGAGGATCTTTTTACCCATATCGAGAGCCTTTCGCACGAACAGATGAACGAGATTCCCATCGGAAAGCTTGTGACCCGCATCACAAACGACACGAACGCAATTTCACTGATGTTCACGACGCTGCTTGTGAATCTTGTGAAGAACTTTTTCGTGCTGACGGGCGTCCTTGTTGCAATGTTTTTCCTGAACTATGAATTGACGCTGATGGTGCTGTGCATTGCGCCGTTCATAGTGCTTTTCACCGTTATCTTCCGCAAGTTCTCGCGCAGAGCATACCGAAAGATTAAAGACAGAACGACTGACATAAACACCTATCTTTCCGAAAATCTTTCCGGCATCAAAATCACTCAGATTTTCAACCGCGAGGAGGCGAAGGAACGTGAGTTCGACAAAAAGAGCAACCTTCTGGGCAGGGCGAAACAGGAGCAGATACTTGTGTTCGGCATATTCAGACCCCTTGTCTATATGCTTTACATAACAACCGTGATGTGCCTTTTCTACCTTGGCGGCAAGGGCTATCTGGACGGAACGACATTCCTCGGGCAGACGCTGACGGCAAGCACGATCGTTTCGTTCTACATGTACATTGCCACTTTCTTCAACCCCATTCAGAACCTTGCGGAGCAGTTCAACTGGCTTCAATCCGCATTTGCTTCCGCCGAAAAGGTGTTTACGATTATGGACATTAAACCGAAGCTTACGGATGCACCGGATGCGATTGAGCTTGACGAGGTTCGCGGCGAGATTGAATTCCGCGACGTTTGGTTCAGTTATGTACCCGGCGAATGGGTACTCAAGGGCGTTTCGTTCAAAGTCAATCCGAAGGACACGGTTGCGTTTGTCGGTTCGACCGGCTCGGGCAAAACAACGATTCTTTCGCTTATCTGCCGCAACTACGAGTTCCAGAAGGGCGAAATCCTGATTGACGGAATCGATATCCGAAAGATAAAGGCTGCATCGCTGCGCCGGCATTTCGGGCAGATGCTTCAGGACGTTTTCCTTTTCTCGGGCACGATACGCAGCAATATTCTGCTGCGCGAAGAGGGAATTTCCGACGAGGAGGTCATGGAGGCCTGCCGTTACGTAAACGCGGATCACTTTATCAACAAGCTTGAACGCGGGCTGGATGAACCCGTGCGCGAACGCGGCAACAATTTCTCCGCCGGTCAGCGGCAGCTGCTCTCTTTCGCAAGGACGATAATCCACAAGCCCGCCGTCATGATCCTCGACGAGGCGACCGCGAATATAGACACCGAAACCGAACAGCTGATTCAGAATTCGCTTGAAAAAATGATGAACATCGGCACGATGCTTATCGTTGCGCACAGACTTTCCACGATCCAGCATGCGGATAATATCATTGTTCTTTCAAACGGAAAAATCGTTGAACAGGGCAATCATCATGAGCTGCTTCAGAAACACGGCAGATACTATCAGCTTTACACACTGCAATACCATCGTGAACAGATGAAAAGTGCGGGTGCGTGAGATGAACCCTGAAGCGCAGAAAGCAAAAATCAAACGGTGAAACCGTTGCTGCAATTCAAAACCCGGGCATAAGCGAGAATGCCCGGGTTTTTGCATATAAACATTGTGCTTCCGAAACTTCGGTGCGGGAAATAAATCCGAACATGAATCGACAACCCTGCTCAGGCAGTCCTTTCAAAAAGGTACACTTTCACGGAAAAGCATTCGTTCCCGGGCATTTTTCCGGAAACGATCCGAACAGCTTCGAAACCCATGTTTTCATACAAACATTTTGCGGGTTCATTGCCGACCAATGCCTCAATGCTGTGAATGCCGGGAAAATTCTTGAGAGCGTATTCTGCAAGCTGCCTGCCTACGCCGCATACTGCTCGGCGGAAGCGGCAGTCAATGCCGGTGCGGCGCAAATGAAAATCTTAAAACACTGCTAATCTATGTCATGTTTTTGCGAAAGTCGGCTATGGATATTCTAAATATCTGTTGCAAAGGTACGGAGGATATGATACAATAAAAATATACAGGCAACTGATTTTTTCGCATACGGCGGAAAAAAACGAAAGTGAAGCGCATCGCCGCAATTCAACGCGAAAAGCATTCGGCTGCTTTATTCGGAGGGAACACATGGCAATTCGTTTGTTCGGAAAACACAGAAACAAAACCGAAAAGAAAGCAGAAATGAAATATAACGAAGGCATGACTTTTATCGCCAACGGGTATTGGGATGAAGCGTTTGCGCCGATTTGCGAAGCTGCCAAGCTCGGGCACCGCGGAGCGACCGGGCAGCTTGCAATGATGTATTTTTTTGGTAAAGGCTGTGAATGTAATAAAAACGAAGGAATGCGCCTTCTGAAACTTTCGGCAGAAAGGGGAAACCCGTATTCCTGCTATGCTTTTGCGGCGTTGTTTGATAACGGGGCTGCGGGCATAACGGCGGAGGAAGCGGAGGCGATGTGCCGCATTGCCGCCGAAGCAGGCGTGGAAGAAGCGGAGGAAAGGCTGAAGCGCGGGTTCGGAAACCAAAGACAGATTGAAAAGGATTAAACGATGGTTTTTCAGCCCCGAGTTTTGCGGCCTGCTGTGCAAAACCATCCGAAAACGCGGAGAAGCAGGAAAGAAATATAAACAGGAAATATAAATATGAAATTCAGGATAATTGAGGAAGCGTGGGGGATCAACCGAAAAACGGGGGAACGGAAAGTCCGCAGAACGGCGGAGCGGATCTTTACCCCGGAGGCGGGGCAGATAATCGAATTTCCGCTCGGCAGGCGGAGGTTCGGCATTGCTTCAGCCGATGAGGAGCGCGTTGTGCTTCGTGTGCAATGTGAAAATTCGGACGATGAAAAAGAGTTTATTATTGAATGCGGTACCGGCGGATTCTACAACCCGCGTTCATGTGACGGAGGTTATCGGTATCTGTTCGAGTTCGACACGAATGAACCGCAAGGCAGACCTGCCGCGGGGAGACGCAAAAAAAAGGAATGCAGGTATTCAATTGCAATCAAGGTCGAAAAGGCTGCGAGGGAGCATGATTACACGCAAAGCAAGTTCTTCGGCTCGCCGACAGTGCCGAACGAATGGGTCGAAAGATTCTATGACGACATAATCTTCCTTGCGCAGATAAGGCTTTCCGATATTGCCGAATATGACCCGGACAACATACTTCCGCACAGCGGCTATCTGTACTTCTTCCTTGATGCGGAGATGTATCCGTCAGATCAGCTCTATGTTTGGGTCGAATATTACGACGGAGAGCCGGATACGATTATTGATGATTTTAACGAGCTTTCACCGCTTCCGTGCGGACTTAACGAGGAGTGGCTGATTTCGTTCGGTGCTGCGCCGCCCGATGCGGACGGGACAAAACTTCTGGGGCTGCCGTCCGGTGCGGCGGGAGAGGATGCAAGCCTTCCGAAGCTCCTGCTGCAATACGACCCGCTTGATTTTGAAGGAGTTCCCTATCTTGAGAACGTTGACGGGTATGCATATGTGCTGTTCGGCAGGGATGAAAAGGATTTTGACGGGGCTGTCTATAAGGTTGACAGAACATAACCGACCGAACAAAAATGCCGAAACGGCGGGAACTTCGATAAGAAAAAATACGTAAAGTTATAAAAAACTGCTGCTAAGGAGATGGCGGATAAATGGTATACAGCGAAAAATCCGCGGCGCGTTTGGCTGCGCTGCACGGAGAAATTGAAGCGCGGAAGGAACATGAATTCGCTGCGCCGACATACAGGGATGCGGCGGCACTTGCCGAAATAAGGCAGACGGTGTTCGATCAGCTTGAATCGGAGCATGAACACGACAGGGACACTGTCGAGGACAGCATCGCGGTGCTGCGTTATCTTGCCGAGAACTATGAAAACATGGGACGGACTGCTTGTGCGCTGCCTTTGCGGAAAAAGGTGCTTGAGCTTGATGCCGAACTTGCGGCACGGTTCAAAAACAGGGAAGGAATCGAATCGGATTATTATTGCGCATTAAAGGCGCGCAATCGCTACGGAAGGGACGAATGTGCCGACCTGCGGGAGATTGCGGCGGGGCTTCTGCCTTTGGATAAACAAATTCAAATCGAAAAAAACGTTTTTGAAAACTATCCGATGCTTGTGCGCGACAGAGTTGAGCTATCGGAAGAATATCTTGCGGTTATCGATGAGGTTGAGCGGCTGCTCGAAGAAGAATGCGGAGAAAATGCGCATCCGCTTGAAACAGCGCAGGCAAAGGCAAGGCTTTTGAGCGAACGCGGAATCCTTTGGCGGTCCGAAATGCAGTTGAATCCGGGAGTTCTGTTCGATTGAAAAGCAGAGAACCAATCAGGAAATGAACAAATGCCGAAAAGCCGGCAAAAACAAAATGAAAGCAGAAACCATAAAACAACAGAGAAAAGGGGTGCTGCCGTGAACATAAGCTATAACAAACTTTGGAAACTGCTTGTGGACAAAAAAATGAGCAAGGCGGATCTGCGTCGGGCAACGAAGCTTGCGCCGAACACAATGACAAACCTCCGTCGGGATAAATATGTTTCGCTGGAGGTGCTTGTTCGCATATGCGAAGTGCTCGATTGCGATATCGGCGATATTGTCGGCGTTTGCAGGGATGATGCAGCGGGGAATTTGCAGAAAAATCCGACAGAATAAATGAAGCTGCATGAACCGGGTTCGGCTTTCGAAAAAAATAAATGTCGCCGTCGGAGCGACCTGCACGGACGCGGGATATGGCATAATATGCTTGTCAGAGGACGGCAGGGAAAAGATTTGAAAGAAAGGAAGCTTTCGCGGCACGCGAAAACCATGGTCCCGAAAATGAAAACGAATCCGAAGGGCAAAGGCTTTATGAAAAAGGGCTTGAACTTATCAAAAATCTCAATTGGAGCGCGGCAAGGCTGCAAAAACGGTGCTTTTGAATATACTGCGCCGGACGGAACGAAGGCGAAACGCTGCTATCGGGACGACAAGGAATCGAGCTTTTCATAAAAGTGAAAAGAAACGGGGAAAGAGAATTGAAACGCGGGCCTAATATTAATGCTGAAGAGAGGAGTTATCTTATAACTGCTGTCGTTGTTGCCTGTGCAATAGCGGCGCGGGTAATCTCAAAGGCGGGTATTGCTGCGGATACAATGGGCTTGATACGCTCCATGCTTTATATCGGGCTTTATTTTGTTTGGGGAATTTCAATCAAAAAGCGTGTGATGCAGGCACAGGTTCAACGGTACCTGACGGCTATTGTCGGAATGATGATATTTTGGTTCATTGTGCGCACAATGAAATATTTTTTTGTCACGGACATTGATGCAAAGAGACATCTGTGGTATCTTTACTATTTTCCGATGCTGTTCATTCCGCTCCTGTCCTTCTTTGTTGCATTATCGCTCGGAAAAACAGAGAAGTACAGGCTTCCCCGAAGGGCATTGCTGCTCTGCATTCCCACGGTGTGCCTGCTGCTGTTTGTGCTCACAAACGATTTTCACGAGTGGATTTTTCGTTTTCCCGAAGGGCAGCCGCGTTCGGATGCAAACGGAATGTATTCGATCGGGTTTCTGTTTGTTGCCGGCTGGGAAATTATCTTCGCGGTTGCGGCACTGGTGCTGCTGCTTGCAAAAAGCAGGTTTTCGTCGAAAAGAAAATACCTGCCTGCAATAATACTGGCATGTTCGGTTGTGTATGCGGCAGTGTATGCAAACGGTACACGCTGGATGCAGGTCGTCGGAGGCGATCTGACGGCGGTACAATGCCTTTTTGTGGCGACATTGCTTGAAACATGTATCGCCTGCGGGTTGATCCCGACAAATACAGGTTACGGTGCGCTGTTTTCGGCAGCGACCATGCGTGTTCAGATTGCGGATGAAAAATACAATGTTTGCTATGCTTCCGCAAATGCGCCCGAGCTGCCTGCCGAACTGATGCGGCTTGCAGAGGTGGGCGATGTTGACACCGGAGACGGCTTTTTGCTGCGGAGCAGCAGGATTCCGGGCGGACATGTGCTCTGGATGGAAGATATATCGGCGATTAACGAATTGCTGGAGGAGCTTGAGTCGAACCGTGCCGAGATTGCGGAGAGTAACAATCTTGAACGTGAAAATTATAACACAAAATTAAGAATCAATGCACTGCGCGAAAAAAACAGACTGTACGACCTGCTTCAGGAACAAACGGCGCGCGGCATAGATTTGCTGGATGATATTTTCGGGCAATACGAAGATTCCGCGGAACCGAAGGAACGGCGTAAGCTGCTTGCAAAGGCAGCGGTCGTCGGTGCATATATAAAAAGACGCGGCAACCTGATGTTCATCGGAGAGAAAAGCAACGTGACCGATACTGCCGAACTCGGGCTTTGCCTTAACGAATCGTTTGCGAATATTGAACTTTTCGGTGCAGAATGCGCACTGTCCGTACCCGTGCGTGTGCGGATACGAACGGAAGACGCAATTAGCACCTATGATTTTTTTGAAGAAATAATCGAAGCTGCAATGGATGACCTGCGTTCGGTTTGGCTGAAAGCACACATTGTTGAAGAGAGGGTAGTATTCTGCATCGAGGTTGAAACCTCTGCCGACCTGAGCGGGAATACCAAAGTTTACAGCGGTGGAAAAACGGAAGAAGACGTTTGGCGGTTCACATTTGCAGTGAGAAAGGAGGGAGCAAAAGAATGAAGATCTTCTGTTCGATTTCGACAGCCGGGCGTTCGCTGCTGCCTGCCGCATTGTTCGGAGCGGTGCTTATTTCACTTGCTGCCGCCGTTCTCGTTTTTCAAATGCGAAGGGAAAAATGGCTGCAGGCGTTGAACACGACCGCCTTTTTGCTTCTGTTCGTGTTGCTGAACGTGGTTTTTTCGAAAATCGACAGGCAGGGTGATACGCATGGTTCGATTGATTTGCTGACAGGATTGCTGTGGATAATCATTTGCACCGCTGCGGTTACGGGAATGCTTGAGATACTGCTGCTCCGCAAACAAACGGGAAAAACTATCGGAAGGAATTCCGTGAAGCAGGCGATAGATTCGCTGCCGTCCGCAATTTGCTGGTTTACGGAGGAAGGCACGGTAAAGCTTTGCAATCTGCAAATGTACAGGCTTTTTCGCATGCTTGCGGGCAGAGATCTTCAGATGTATGCGGAGATTTGCACAGCTTTGGAGGACTGCCCGGAAGGGAATACGAACAGCAGACAAATCGGGGTGATACGCCTTTCCGGGGAAAGACAGACTTATCTGTTTCCCGACGGAAGTGTGTGGAAGTATTCACGAAAGGAAATTGCCGCAAGCGACGGAAGACGCTATATTGAGGCAATGTTTTCAAACGTTACGGGTTTGTATGAGAAGAATCTTGAGCTTCGGCGGCAAACGGAGCAGCTGAAGCTTATTTCGCGCGAATTGAAAAAACTTTCGGAGCATGTGCTTGAATTGACAAGGGAGAGCGAGATACTTGCGGCAAAAACCCGCCTGCACGACAGAATAGGCGCGGGCTTGATTGCGATTCGGCAGACTCTTTTGGGAACGCGGACAGCGGAGGAGGGCGCAAAAGCACTGCAAGCGTTCCGCAATGCCGTGCGCATGATAAAATCCGATAATGAATCCGTTTCCGAAAAAGGAGAACTCGCGGAGCTCATGCAGGATGCAGAGGCGATAGGCATGCGCATTGAGCTTTTCGGTGAACTGCCGGAAGATACGGATTTGCGGAAAGTTTTCCTTATTGCAATACGTGAATGCCTCACAAACGGTGTTCGCCATGCGGATGCAACGCTTATACATGCGGAAATTGTGCGAAAGAACAAAAGCATATTGTTATATATAACGAACAACGGAAAGCCCCCGGAAGGCGTTGTTGTGCCGAAAGGCGGGCTGTTGAACCTTTTGCGTTATGTTGCGGATTGCGGAGGAAAAATGAAAATCGAATCGCTGCCGCAGTATGTGCTGTCGATTGAACTGCCGTCGAAAAACGGGGAAATTGAGAAGGAATGACAGAAAAAAGATAAAAACGGTGAAAACAGGGGCTCGAAAAATGAAAAAAATACTGATAGTCGAGGATCAAAGAATGCCGCGGGAGAATATGGAGCGCATGATCGCGGAAAGCGGACGATATGAATCTGCGGGCAGCATCAGCGACGCCGGACTTGCGCTTGCGCGCTGCTGCCGCATTCCTGTTGACTTGATATTGATGGATGTCTGCACGGCGGGCAATCGGGACGGCATAGAGGCTGCGGCAGAGATTAAAGCAAAGTTTCCGAATATCAAAATCATTATTGTAACATCAATGGCCGAAGTCGGATTTTTGGACAGGGCAAAAGCGGCAGGTGCGGACAGTTTCTGGTACAAGGATATAAGTCGTGAAAAACTCATTGATATTATTGACAGAACCATGGCAGGGGAGAAGATTTTTCCGGATGCAACGCCGACGGTTCGGCTTGGCCTTGCGGACAGCACGGAACTGACCGCGCGCGAAATAAATGTGCTTAGGCTTGTGTGCGACGGGCTTGAATACGGGGAGGTTGCGGAGCAGCTGAATATTTCGGAACGCACGGTCAAATACCATGTTTCAAACATCTTATCAAAAACAGGTTATGCGAACAAAACCCGCCTTGCAATTGCCGTTACGAACAAAAAATTTATCATCCCGAGGATTCCGGAGGATTCGAGCGACTTGCAATAAACAATCGGAACAACCGAAAAAACATCGAGAGGCTGCATTTCCGCGAATGCGGCTTTTTTGTCGGTCGGGAATGCCGAAAAGCTGCGTATACGGTGAATTCGATAGTATTCCGTATGTTTTTGCAAATTGCACTTTCGGACAGTGCGAAGCGGCGGCAAATAATGTATAATCACACCAACCCACGGAGTGGGTTTGCGGCGGGACTAAGCCGAACGGCGGGCAATATGCGGCGGACGGCAGCGAAAACATTATCAGATGCGAGGACAAAACTCGGGCGAAAATCGAAAGAAAAACGGAGGCGAGCGAATGCGGCGAATAGTTGTTGATATGCAGAATGCATTATTTACGGATGCAATTGCAGCGGCATTGCGGAATTTTGACTCCGATTTCGAGGTTTTTGAAAGCGAGCTGCCGCAAAAAACGGCCGAGTTGTGCGGAGATGTGCGTGCGGACGTGCTGATTGCAGAGGTCACAAGCTGTACGCCGTGGACGTTTGAGGACCGCATGAAAACCCGAAGCGAGCTGAAAAAAATCTGCCGAAGGTGCAAAATTGTGCTCACCGTGGACGAAAACAACGAAAAGAACGCTGCGGACAGGGTGCGCCGTGCAAAAAAAGACGGACTGATTGACGGGTTCCTTTACGGTTCGGTTTCATCCGCATATCTTGCAGCTTTTATTGATTCGCTGTAAAGCCGTGCACAGAAATTTGAAACAGAGTATGCGGCGGCCGCACGGGACAGGAAATCAGCCGAAAAAAATGTTATAATAAAATGCGATTGCGCGTTTAAATGCCCGAAACAGTTTTATAAGACAAACTGAAGGGCAAAACCGGAGTGCCGGATTTGAAACAAAAAATGCGCAGCCGAAAAGTATAAATGATTTGACGAACGATCGAAAGGAGCAAGAACCATGGGACTTATTAAGGCAGGAATCGGAGCGTTGGGAGGAACTCTGGCAGACCAGTGGAAAGAGTTTTTCTATTGTGATGCGCTTCCCAATGATGTCCTTATGAGAAGGGGACAGAAACAGATAACCGGACGCTCTTCCAACACAAAAGGCAACGACAACATCATTTCAAACGGATCGGGCATTGCCGTTGCCGACGGACAGTGCATGATAATCGTTGACCAAGGCAAAATCGTGGAAGTTTGCGCCGAACCGGGCGAATACACCTTCGATACATCCTCCGAACCCAGTATATTCAGCGGAAAATTCGGAGAAAGCCTGAAGGAAAGCTTCAAAACACTTTGGAAACGCTTTACCTACGGCGGCGATACGGGAAAGGATCAGAGAGTCTATTACTTCAACACCAAGGAGATCCTGAACAACAAATTCGGCACTGCCAACCCCATCATGTTTGAGGTTGTGAATAAGCGGATCGGCATGAGCAGAACGGTTCAGGTTCGCTGCAACGGTGTTTATACCTATGTTATTTCCGATCCGTTGGTTTTCTACTCAAGGCTTTGCGGCAACGTCGCAACGGAGTTCACGCGCGATGAGATAGACGCTCAGCTCAAGGTCGAATTTGTCGATGCGCTTCAGCCCGCGCTCGGTGCGCTTGCCGAACAGGAGCTGCGCCCGGCACAGATTCCCGCAAAGGCAAACGAGCTTAAGGCGGCAATGAACGACGCATTGAAACAGGAATGGATCGAAAACCGCGGCATTTCCGTTGCGAAAATCGCGCTCAATCCCATCACGCTGACCGAGCCCAAGATGACCCGCTTCATCATGTCGCTGGAGGAGGCCGTCGATCTCGTCCTCTTCGCTTTCGAGCATGGCCACAACGGTGACATCCTCGTGCAGAAAGCCCCCGCTTGCACCATCCAAACCCAGGCCGAGGCCGTTTGTGAGCTCTTCGGAGGCAAGAAGGAGGACATCAAAGTGATCGGCATCCGCCACGGAGAGAAGATGTATGAGACATTGCTTACTAAGGAGGAGTGCGCCAAGGCCGAGGATATGGGCAACTTCTACCGTGTACCCGCTGACAACCGCGGTCTGAACTACGATAAGTTCTTCAAGGAGGGCGACACGAAGCGTTCTGAGATAGAGGAGTTCAACTCCGACAACACCTACCGCCTGAACCTTGAGGAAACCAAGGCCAAGATCGCCTCCTTGGAGTATATTCAGAAAGAACTGAAAGGCGAGGGCAACTTCGTGCAGTAATCTTTCGAACACAGACTTCAAAAGTTTTACGAACACAGATATAACGGATCTAACAGATATTTCTAAATCCGTGTAATCCGTGTTCGCTAATAGAACAGTGGTGTGCAATCTGTGTTCAAAAAATAAACGACATGCGTATATTAGTAACTGGTGCCAAAGGCTTCGTCGGCAAGAACCTTTGCGCCCAACTCAATAACATCAAAGACGGCAAGGCCCGTTGCTACGGCGACTTGATGATCGAGGAAGTTTTCGAGTACGATCTCGATTCCAGCCCCGAGCAACTCGACACATGGTGCAAGAAGTGCGACTTCGTGTTCAATCTCGCTGGCGTAAACCGCCCCAAGGACAATGACGAGTTCATGAAGGGTAACTTCGGCTTCGCCTCCACCTTGCTTGACACACTGAAGGCCCATAAGAATACTTGCCCCGTGATGCTCTCCAGCTCTCAGCAAGCGTCCTTGACAGGCCGTTTCGGTAATAGCGAGTACGGTCGCAGCAAGAAAGCTGGCGAGGACCTGTTCTTGGAGTATGGTAAGGAGACGGGATCCAAAGTTCTGGTCTATCGTTTCCCCAACCTCTATGGCAAATGGTGCAGACCTAATTATAATAGTGCCGTAGCCACCTTCTGCAACAACATCGCCAATGACCTCCCCATCACGGTCAACGACCCAAGTGTAGAACTTGAACTGCTCTACATCGATGACCTTGTAGAAGAGATGATCCGCGCCTTGAAGGGCAAGGAGCACCATTGCGAGTTTGACGGCCTGGTAGTTATTCCCATGAATGGTGATACCACAGGTAGCACGGATAATGAAAAATCTGTTCAATCTGTGAAATCTGTGTTCGAAAAAGTAGGCCGCTACTGCTATTGCCCCGTCACCCACAAGGCGACCCTCGGCGAGATCGTGGACCTGCTCCATCAGTTTGCCGATATGCCCAAGACCTTGATGATTCCCGAGATCCCCGCCGACTCCTTTGCCAAGCGCCTGTACAGCACCTTCCTGTCATACCTTCCCAAGGAAAAGGCCATCTTCGACTTGAAGATGAACGTCGATGCCCGCGGTTCGTTCACCGAATTGGTTCACACCCTCAACTGCGGACAGGTAAGCATCAACATCTCTAAGCCAGGTATCACCAAGGGAGAGCATTGGCATCACACCAAATGGGAACAGTTCATCGTCGTTTCGGGCCACGGCCTCATCCAGCTCCGCAAGGAAGGCACCGACGAAGTCCTCAACTACGAGGTGAGTGGTGACAAAATCCAGTCCGTCATCATGCTCCCCGGCTACACCCACAACATCATCAACCTCTCCGACACCGAAGACCTCGTCACCGTCATGTACTGCAACGAGATATTCGATCCGAACAGGCCCGATACCTACTTTGACAAAGTCGAAAAATAACGAACACAGATTACACGGATTAAACGGATTTTTAATGCCACGAGTAAACTTGTAATCATAGATACATAAGTGACATGTTGTATAATAAGGAACAGAGCTACGCAATAAATGGTGCAGCTATGCATGTTTACAATGTTTTGGGTCCTGGATTTCTTGAAGCAGTATATCAGGAGGCTCTCGAATTGGAATTTAGAAAGCGCGGAATTCCTTACGAAAGAGAAAAGGAGTTGAAAATATACTATGAAGGAAGGGAATTGCATCAAACTTATAGGGCGGACTTTGTTTGTTATGGCAACGTTATGGTAGAGTTGAAAGCGGTTGCTCATTTAGATGATGCACATAGAAGTCAAATCTACAATTATCTAAAAGCAACTGGTCATAAACTTGGATTACTGTTTAATTTCGGACATTATGATGGATTAGAATGGGAGCGTAAGCTCTACTAATCCGTTTTATCCGAAAAATCCGTGTTCGTAAAAAATAAAATATATGTTTTGAATTCCCCAAGGAATTGAGAAGTATAAATCTGTATTATCTGTTCAATCCGTGTTCGAAAAAAAATACAATTCATGTTTTATGGAAAAGCAACCAAAATTTGATTATTCAGATATTAAGTTTAAAGACAACGGCAAATTAAAGTTGATCATCGTTGTCGGCACGCGCCCCGAGATCATCCGTCTCGCCGCCGTCATCAACAAGTGCCGCAAGTACTTCGACGTGATTCTCGCCCACACAGGCCAGAATTATGACTACAACCTCAACGGTATCTTCTTCAAGGATCTGAAGCTCGCCGAACCCGAGGTCTATATGGATGCTGTCGGTGACGACCTTGGCGCTACCTGCGGCAACATCATCAACTGCTCGTACAAACTCTTCGCCCAGACCAAGCCCGACGGCGT
>ENA-ORRN01001130-ORRN01001130.1-human-gut-metagenome-genome-assembly--contig:-NODE-1130-length-19393-cov-3.792274_pt1 | contig 19393 bp, 9 predicted proteins | sample MGYA00242174_ERZ509132 | MGnify/ENA primary metagenome ERZ509132 (study PRJEB26280, sample SAMEA2338671) | human gut metagenome | biome: human gut; feature: human-associated habitat; material: faeces... | reverse complement strand
CTCGAATCTTACCGTTACAACAGCGGAATAAAATTAAAATAAGGGGCGGGAGAAAAACCTTCCGCCCGACAAAAAATAAAGAGGTAAAATTATGAAGAAAAACAAAACGAAACTTTTAGCGCTCGGTCTTGCCGCGGCTCTTACCGTCGGTATGACGGTCGGATGCGGCAACGGCGACATCGGAAAAGAAAGCAACAACGGCGGCGGCAATAGCGGCGGCGGTAGTTCGATAACGACGCAAATTTCTATCAGACAGTTCGACGGAACCGTCGCTTCCACTGATTGGCTTAAAAACGCTGTCGACCGTTTTACTAAACTCAAAGAAAACGAGGAATACGAAAGCGGCAAGAAAGGCGTAAAAGTCGAAATTTCCACCAATAAAGACGGCGATTACAAAAGCGGTATTCCCGACTACGATATAGTTCTGGACGAAAACACCGCGAATATTTACGATATGCAGACCCGCGGATACATTGCGGAAATCGACGATCTCGTGAAAGAACTCGAAAGTAAAATCGAGCCGCAACTCCTTCCGAAGTTAAAAGGAGCGGACGGCAAGTATTACGGACTTCCTCATTATTCATACGACGTAGGCATGTCTTACAACAAAGACGTATTCAAAGCGTATAACCTTTATATTGCCGCGCCGGAAGAAACCAACGTTGTATCTTACGAGAGTTCTTTGCTCGGGAAGACGGTTAATTTCGTGAAAAACGAAAAAGCGAAAAAATCTTGCGGACCCGACGGCAAGTATAACACTTACGATGACGGGCTTCCGTCTTCTTTGGAGGAGTTTATCGGTCTTTGCGATTATATCAAGAAACAGAAGAAGATAAATCCGTTTGCCATGTGCGCCCTCGACAGCGGCGCAAACTACTCGTTTATGCTTATAGAAGCGTTGTGGTCGGGACTTGTCGGAACGGACGCAATGAAAGCGACTACCTGTAACTTTACCGACGCCGAAGTTGAAGTCGTTAAAGAAGGCGCGCTTTCTTACGGCGGAGATTTCTTCAGTACGGGTATCAAAACTCCTCAGACCGAAACAGTTGTTCTTAACGATGAGAACGGCTACAAAATGTACGATATGTCCGCGCGTTACTACGCTCTTTCGTTCCTTGAATTGGCGAAAAAGCAGGGTTGGTTCAAAAACGAAGATATGACAAACCTTAAATCTCAGGAAATCTTCGTCCTCGGCGAAAAGAACGCGAAAACCGACAATATATGCGCAATGCTTGTAGATTCGACCTACTGGTACGGCGAAGCGGCAAGCAGCGGAAGCCTTAAAAAGTATAAGAGTCTTTCGGGTAAAGACGCCGACGTCAGCATGATGCCGATGCCCGTACAACTTACCGGACAGGTAACGGAAAACAACGGAAAGAAGCCGACCGTAATAGATACGAGCGCGACGCTTTTCGTAAACAGCCGCGTAGAGAAAAACGACGGCGTGTTCAAGGCTGTAAAAGATTTCCTTAAATTCCTGTATACCGACGAAGAACTTAAAGCGTTTACCGAAACGAGTAATCTTACCATGAATCTTAATTACTCTTACGACGAGAGCAAACTCGGTTCGTTCTATGCGGGAATAAAAGAGATAGAGACGGCTGCGGGAGACAAGGTGTATGCCGCTTCCGATAATCCCAAGTTCTCTAAAAATCGCTCGGTATTCTCGCTTATCTGGGGCGGAAAACTCAACGGCGTTGCGGGAGTAAACGGATATAAACTTCTTAAAGACGGAAAAACGGCTGCGGAAATTTTTGAAATGACGAGAAGAAACAAAGTTTCCGACTGGGATAATCTTGCATAAAAATGAAGAACAAAACGCATTCTGAAAAAACGATATTCGGAATGACTCGGGCAAGGCGAAGGAAGTTGGGGTTTTACTTGGCTTTCATCGCCTTCCCTGTAATTCAATATCTCGTTTTTTATGTTTATATCAATTTTAACTCTATTATTCTCGCATTCAGAGATTATTACGTTGACGACGTTTCGAGTAAACTGACGTTCAGGATTGCGGGTTTTGCGAATTTCGCGGAAGGATGGAGAGTTCTTGGCGAAAACATCGGAATTATCGGAACGTCTCTTTTGATGTTGGCGATTCAGTTGTTTGCGATTACGCCTCTCGCTTTGTTGTTTTCGTTTTACATTTACAAAAAAGCGCCCGGCACGGAATTTTTCAGAGTAATGCTTTTCTTGCCGTCCGTTTTATCGGCTGTCGTTTTCGGCTTATTGTATCGGCATATATCAAACGACGTTTTGTTTTGGGTGCAAACGGAATTATTTCACGCGGAACAAGGGGCTAAGTTTCTTGCCGACTCGAAAACGCAACTTTTAGCGGTTATAATGTTCAACGTACTCATGGGCTTCGGCGTAAGCGTACTGACGTATTCGGGAACGATGAGCGGAATAAATATCTCGCTTATCGAGTCTGCGGAACTCGACGGGGCAAGTCCCGTTAAGGAATTCGTGGATATAGTTATACCTATGATTTGGCCGACGGTCGTAACATTGATGATTGTTTCGTTTTCGAGAGTTTTCACCGAGCAATGGCAGGTGTTTACGCTTTTAGCGAACAGTCCTGTGTCCAACGTGAAAAACCTCGGATATTACTTGTATACGAGCGCGCTTGGCGGCGACTTCACGATAAAGGACGGTCATCCGACTTACTCCGTTTTGTCGGCGATAGGACTGATTCTTACTGCGATAATTTTGCCTTTGACGCTTATTATGCGTTGGGCGCTCAATAAATACGGACCGAAGGCGGATTGACGGAGAGTGTATGAATAAGAAAACATATAAAAAACACAACGGCAAAAAAACGATTAATCCGTTGTTTATAGTTCTCGGCATAGTACTTATCGTCTACTCGCTGATTATGATTTTTATGCTTTTATGGGGTCTGAACACCTCACTCAAAAGCGACAGCGACTATTTCGATTTGGGAAATCGTCTTGGTTTTCCGAATCTGTCTAACGAAGTATTCGGAAGCAGGGAAGAGTTTTTACATTTTAAAAATTATAAACTTGTGTTCGAAAATTTCAAGTACGGAAAGACCACCGGTTATTATCGCGGAAACAATTATATCCACGGATCGACAAAAACCATGTTCGGTCTTATGATGGGCGTGAAAGACGCTGAGGGACTTAACTACGAATATTTCCCCGATTTACTGATAAATACTTTGTTGTATGTCGGAGGTTGCGCTCTCGTGGCGGCGTTCGTTCCCGCTTTGGCGGCGTATCTGACGGCAAAATACAATTTCAAATTGAGCGAAATAATATTTATCCTGTACACGCTTATGATGTGCATGCCGATAGTCGGTAATCAGCCGTCGCAACTGGCGTTTTTTAAAGGAACGGGTCTTTACGATACCATAATCGGAATGGTTTTGCAATGGGCAAGCGGCGCGGGTATGTACTATTTCGTCTACTACGCGTATTTCAAAGGAGTTCCCGAAACTTACAGGGAAGCCGCGAGTATAGACGGCGCGGGCGAGACGAAAATAATGTTCTCCATATATTTCCCTCTCGCGATAAAAATGATATTGACGGTTTTTCTGATAATATTCGTTTCACTTTGGAACGATTACCAGAACCCGCTTATTTTTCTTCCGACAAAGCCGACTTTGGCAACCGCCGTATATTATATGACGAGTCTTGCGGGCGACAATAAGGAATTGTCGAAAGCGTTTGCGGAAGTTCCGGGTAAAATGGCGGCGAGCATGGTTCTTGCTCTGCCCATACTTATACTTTTTATTCTTGCGAAAAACAGACTTATGGGAGATATTTCTCTCGGCGGTATCAAAGAGTAAATAATTAAGAGGTAATGATGAAAAATATCAAAAAGAAATTACTTATAACATTAGCGGCGATCGTAGCCGTGTCGTCGGTAGTCTTTGCGGGAATATCGCTTAACAAAGCGGTTGCTGAAGACAATACGGCGGTATCGCTTGTAGAATTAAAGACGACGTATATGCTCGGCGACACGTTGAATATTCCGTCGGACGCATCCGTGAAATACAATGGGACAAGTTATGCGGTTGAAAATGTTATCTGATTCAACCGAACGGAAACGCGGTTGTCGGCAAGAGTTTTTCTCTCGACGTCGTCGGAGAATACGAACTTGTTACGGAAGCGACTGTGCAGGGTAAAAAAATATCGGCTTCGGATAACTTTACGGTGTGTAAGGAGTATTATTCCGTAAGCAAGGAAGATTCTAAAGTTTATTATGGAGAACTTAACAATACCTACAAAAGGAAAGGTATGAATAACGGCGTTGTTGCGGAACTTACCGAGGGCGCAACCCTTACCATAGCCGAACCGCTCAATGTTTACGCTGCTGAAAAGGTCGAGTTATTTACGTTCAACCTTGTAAGGATGGATTGTGACGTAAACTATTTAAGTATACGTCTCACCGATTGTTACGATCCGAATATCGAAATAGACATACAATACTGGAAGAGAATAAATATGGAAACATATATGAAGGCAGGGCCGAAAGGAAGCGGACTTGTCGGACTTTCTTCCGACGATAACGGGATGTATTCGATAGCGGGAAACACATATTCGAGAGGTATTTTCGGAACGGGTACCCGTGGCAACAGACCCATGAACGGAAACTACAACAATATTACGTTGTCGTTTGAGAACACCGAGGACGGTAAAATAAGAATCTGGTCGAATACCCCCGAGCATGAATCTAATCCGAACGGAGACGACAGACTTATAACCGAAATAAACAACGAAAGACTTTACAGTCAGAAATTCCCCGGTTTCACGACAGGCGAAGTTATTTTGTCAATAACCGCTACGGGTTTCAACAACGTAAAAACCGCGAGGGTAGAAATAGGAAACATTCAGGGAAGAAAGAACGAGCAGTTGGATAAATTCGGCGCGTATCGCGACGCGACGGCTCCCGATATAAAGATTTCCGCAGACGAAACGGATAAAAAGATATTCGCGGGAGTAGAGACAAAAATTCCCGAGTCTGTCGCATACGATGCGAGCGGAATTAAAAGCGACGTTGATTATACCGTCTGGTACAATTATAGCGACGCTAATTCCAGAAGGGCTATAGCGGTAAAAGACGGCAGATTTTTAGCGAAGGAAATGGGAACGTACACGGTCGAATATTCCGCAGAGGACGTTTACGGAAACAAAACGAAGAAGTTGCTTGAATTAGTGGCATTCAAAAAGTCGGACTCTGGAATTTCCTTGAATTTAGACGGGAAATTGACGGAAGCCGAAGTCGGTTCTTCGGTAAATCTTGCAAACTACGTCGTAAATTCCGTATGTAAAAATTACAGCGTTAAAATTTTTATAACTTCGCCGAGCGGACAGACTATGGATATTACTTCTTCGGCTCAGGCGTACAATCTCGAAGAGGTTGGCAATTATACCGTCAGGTACGAGTGTTCCGACGCTTATTACGACGGGGAATACAGTTATTCTTTCGCCTCAGTTGAGAGCGATAAAGCCGTTTTCGAGAAGAGGAGTATTCCCGCTCCCGAGTATTATATCGAGGGCGCGACGTATTCGGTCGAAAACGTCGGGGCGTATCGCTATAAAGTCGGCGGTAAGGAACTTGTAAGCGTTAAAGCGTACGCGAGTTATGACGGCGGCGAATATAAAGAAATATCCGCAGACGGTTTCAGAGTGGGAAAAGCGGCGTCCGTAAAGTTAAGACTTGCGGAAATCGGGAACGAAAGCAACTATATCGAAAGCGAAGAAATAAAGATAGTTGACGTCGGATACAACGGAGATCTCGACGTCTCGAAGTACTTCACGGGCGACTTTAACGGCGTGGCTAAAAACGATTACACGGTATTTACGTCGACCAAAAACGGAACGGCGGCAATGAAATTCATAAATCCGTTGCTCGTCTCGAATTTCTCGTTTGCATTTTCCGTCGATAAAGATGCCGCAGTCGGCGGAGTCGATTTAATTCTCAGAGATTATTACGACAGGACGAAGTCGGCGGTTATATCGCTCAACGACGGAGACGGCGAGGCGAAGAACGTGTCGATAAACGGAATTTCCTACGCAATGTCCGAAAGTTGGAAAGGAAACGTCTATGAGATTACCTGCGACGGAACGGAAGTCCGTTTCAACGGCGCTGCGGCGAAAGTTGATTTGGGACTGTCCACCGACCTGTGCCTCTTCGACGTGAGTTTCCGTTCAGTCAGGAAGGGTTTCTCGTTTAACCTTTCGGCTCTTTGCAATCAGCCGTTCGGCTCGCAGACGTATGACGACGTAAAACCGATGGTTTCCGCAATGCTTCCGCCGATGGTTGTTTCTGTAAACGACGAATATGTAACGGATATTCCGTTAGTCGCGGACGTTCTGTCTCCTTCGGCAAATAAATGTCTTTTGACGGTATATTATATCGCGTCGGACGATTCCGACGTCGAAGTGTTTACCGACGCAGACGGCAAGCCTATGAGAGAATTATCCGCAGATACGAATTACGTTGTCAGATTTACGAAATACGGAACGTATACGTTTACTTACTCGTATACGGACGGCTCGGGTAAAAGGGGCGAACTGCAACAGTTGGTTTACGTCTATGACCTTGTCGCTCCGACAATCAAATTTAAAAACGAACCGACTTCCGTGATAGGTGTGAGCATAGGTAAAGAAATCTCGGCGTTGGAAGTTGTTGCAGAAGATAATCTTACGAAAACGGAAGATTTGGTTTTCTGGACGATAATTTACGACGAAAGAGGCAGATTTATTTCAGCCACGCAAGGGGCATACGTTCTGAAAGAAAAAGGAAGGTATACCGTCTACATTCATTGTAAAGACGAGGGCGGCAATGCGTCGAGCGTTAAATACGAAGTATATGCGGGGTAAAACGATATGAAAAAAATAATTAGTCTTTTATTGGTTCTTATGCTTTTCGCGTCTTTGACCGCGTGCGGCGGGAATAAGGGCGATAGCAACAGAGACGTCAGTAGCGAGCAGGAAAGCGTTTCCGTTCCCGAACAACCGGAAAAAGAAAACAACAGATATAACGGCGACTCGGGAAAGTGGACGGCAACCCATAGGTTTGAAAGAACCGAACTGAGCGAGTATATCGTTAAAGACGGAAAGAGCGATTATAAAATACTTGTTCCCGAACTGACGACATTCACGACGTTTGCCCGTGACGAATTAGTCAGATTTTTCAAAGAGGCTACGGGCGTAACGCTCGAAACCGTTTCAGACGATTCGATAACTCATACAGCGGGTGGCAAATATATTTCAATCGGAGACACCAATGCGTTTAAAACGAGCGGGCTTTCCGTCGATAAATCCGCGCTCGGACGAGACGGAACCCGTATTCTCACGAAAGACAAGACGATTTACATCGTCGGCGGGGCGGATAACGGCGCGCTTTACGGAGTTTACGATTTCCTTAAAATGAGTTTCGGGTTCGAGGTTTATTACAAAGATTGTTACGATATCGACACGGGAGTTAAGAACCTTAAACTTTGTAATTACAACGTGACCGATATCCCCGATATTCCGTGGAGATCGAGGGTGGGCATTTTACAATGCGAGTCTCAGGATATGGATGACTATATGTTTGCTTATCGTCTGAGAACGACCGATATGTTAGAGAATCTGATGTTCCCTATTCACAAGGAACTCGGTAATTCGGGATCGGCTTCGGACAGACTTCATAACAGTTTGTTCTATTTGCCCGAAGAGCAATATAAAGGTGAACATCCGAACTTTTACTCGACTCAGGGCGAGCAGTTGTGTTATACGGCTCACGGAGACTCCGACGAATACGAGACGATGGTCGATATATGCGCGCAGAAAGTCGAGCAATCGATTAAGTGGTATCCGACTTTGAACACCGTTCATATCGGCATTATGGATAACTGGCAGAGTTGCCAATGCGACGCATGCAAGGCTTTCGCCGCATCGCATAACAATGCGGAATCCGCGGCCGTGTATAAATTCGTTCAGGATATGGCGAGAAAGGTTGTCGACTGGATGAACCTTCCCGAAAATGCGGAATACAAACGTGACGATTTACAGTTTACGTTCTTCGCTTATCAGTGGACGCTTAAACCGCCGTTTGAAATAAAGGACGACAAGGTAATAATCGCGGACGACATCGTTCCCGACAGCGACCTTAAGATTAAACCGTTCAACGCTTTCAGTTCATTCGATTTCGGCGTGCGTATGGATTCTCCCGCGAACGCGGAACAAATCGAGTATGCTACTCAATGGGCTCGGTATGTTTCTGACGGGTGGTCGTGGACTTACGGCTGTTTCTTCAACGATTATTTCTGTTTCTACGATCCGTATTCGTTCTACGACGACTACTATAAATGGCTTTACGAGCAGAAATATCAGTTTACGTTCGCTCAGTTCCACAGCCGTCAACGCGGCGCCGACACAGGGTTTTATACTTTGGCAAATTATCTGACGTGCAAACTGACGTGGGACAGTTCGCTTAATACCGCAGAACTTATAGACGATTATTTTAACGCTATGTATTCCGACGCGGCAGATGCGATGAAAGAGGTATTCTACGAATGCAGAATCTGGTTCGCCGAGGCTCACGAATACAACGGTTGGGGTTGGAGTTCCAACCAGCTTCAGCCGACCACGAAAACAAGCCTTATTTCGCTTGGATTCGTAAATACTTTGTTTAACAAGCTCGATAAAGCCTATGCTGCGATAGAGAAATATCAAAAGGATGAAGCGACTTACTCCAAACTCAAAGAGCATATCGATATAGAATGGCTTTTCCCTGCAAAATGCGCGATAGGTCTATACGCAAATCAATACGACGTAAGCGAAATCAAACCGAAATTCAAGTCGCTTTGCAATTCACTCGGTATTACAAAGGTTGCCGAAAACGGCGGTATAGAAAGTTTTCTGGATACGTTTTAAGGAGCGAAGATGAAGAACAAAATCAAATTGTTGGTAATATTTTCCGTTTTTATTATCCTTTGCGCGTCGGCGTTTACGTTGACAGGGTGTAAAGGACGCGAAAACGAAAGCGGGAACGGAAGTTCGGAGTCGAGTTCGGTTTCGACGCCGACTTCAATGTCGGAAAATACGAATTCTCTCGAATTGACCAAAAACGCAGTTCAACTCGTTTACGGAGAGTCGGCGGTTGTCGTTGCGAAGTATAAAGACGAAGACGGCGTGACGCTCGTATGGAAATCGTCCGACGAGTCTGTGGCGACAGTCGAAAACGGCATAATTTCTTCAACGGGACTCGGTACCGCGACCGTTACGGCAACTTACGGCGAATTAAAAGCCGAATGTTCTGTTTCGGTTACTTACGGAGATTCTCAGCCGATTCTTACGGTTGACCATTTAGGCGACGAGTTGAATCTTCTTAAAGGCGACGCGTACAGTCTCGCGTCAAGAGTAACCTTCAACGGAAAAAGTTATAATTGCGGTTTATCTGCGGAAATAGCGGACAACACCGTGGCTGTTTTTGAAAACGGCGAAATAAAAGCGTTGAAAAAGGGCGAAACCGAAGTTACGCTTAAGGGAAACTGGAACAACTTCGATACTCCTCTTATGCGGAAGTCTTTTTTGCTTAAAGTAACCGAAAACGACTTAATTATGTATATGTCCGTAGAGCGTAAAGGCGAAGCAGAAGTGACTGATGATATTACTCTTTCCGTGACGGACTCGTTTGAGGGCAAAACTTATATTAACGAAGCGATCGTAAAATTCGTCGTTAAAGAAAACGGCGTTGATAAGACGGGCAGTCTTACGCTTGCGAGTGGTGAAAACGTAATTGATTTTGCCGGTAATACGATTAAGGCGAAAGGTATCGGCGAAGCGGTGATAGCCGCCGAATATACGAATGCCGACGGCGAAGTTTATACGAAAGAGTTGAGGGTTACAGTAGATTGTCCTGTCGTAACGTATGATAAACACGTCGAATGGACGGACGATACGCTTAAAAACGTACTCAATTATTTTGAGAGCGGAGCGGTTATTCTTGCGGCAAAACAAGGATCGAAAGAGTTGCAACACACTAAGAGAATGTTGACGGGTGTCGTCTTTAACGGCGACAATACTGAGCCTATAGAGGTACAAACCAGCAAAGGCGGATATATTTTTGAAGATATTTACGGTTGTAACGTATTACTCACGGAAGATAATTTCGTGTCTACATTAACGCTCGGTACGGGTGTTAAAAACAAATACTATGCGCTCGGAGGAAATATCGGCTCTGCGGGTTCGCCAATGGATATGGCTGATCAGAAAAATGCAACCGATACGTCCAACTTTGCGGGGGTTTTTGACGGAAGAGGGCATACCGTTTATGCCGCTACTTACGATAATGGTATTTTCGGAGGTTATGGTTACGACGCGGTTGTAAAGAACGCAGAGTTTGTTATAACGTTCAAATCTTCGGCCGCATGCGGAATTACCTCCGATAAAGGTCGCTGGATGAAAAATCCGAAAATGAGAGCAACGATAGAAAACGTTCGCATCATAACGACTAATTTCGGCGAGAAAAATCACGTTATTTCCTCATTTAAACCCGAACTTTTAAAAATGAAGAATGTCCTTGTCGAAGTGAACGGGGCTGAAACGGTCGCCGATTTTGACGGAAGAGAGGGCGTAGGCGTTTTATTTGAAACCGATATAAGTTATTATGACTTTATGTTGGCGGATGTAGGGCTTGAATGCTTCGATAACGTACGCGTGGTCGTAAATAAATTCTTGCCTATGTCGAACGGCAAAGTCTGGAACGGCTCGACATTCGTTACTTTCGCGTTGAACGATGAAAAGGAATTCGGTAAAATCGAGAGGGTTTCCGAAAGTCGCGATTCTGCCCACTTCTGTGTCGTAAAAGGTGTAGAAAGACATTCCGATTGGCTAAGGGACGTAATATACGCGTCGGATAAAACTCAGCCTGACGGATATCAACATCTCGATTGCATAATGTTCTGCTATGCCCTGAAAAAAATGGAGAACGGCGGCATTTATCGCTATAACACAACAGAGGACCTTAAAAAGGCAGGAGTAAATCAAGTCGGCGACTGGATAGTCGGATAAATAATGAAAAATAAAGCTAAAATAAAATTGCGCTCAAAGACGAACGGAACCGTTTTAGTCGAAGTAATTGCAAACAAGATATTTGAACAAGTTGTTTTTACGGTAAAAAAGGACGGAAACGTCCTTTTTTACCAAAAATATGTTTTACAAGCGGCAAAGTTATTTAACAATGAATTTTACATAAGAGATCCGTTATTGTGGTCGCTTTCCGACCCCGCATTGTACGGATATCGGGTTGAAATTACGTATGCCGACGGAGAGAATGAAACGCTTTCGGGAAGGTTCGGCTTCCGTGAAATCGGACAAAACGGCAAGAATATCACGATAAACGGTAAGCCCGTTTATATACGCGGTTATATCCGCGGAGCAAAAGCGCACGACCACGCAAATCTTCTCGGGCTTTCGCTTAAAGATTTTTACCTTAAAAACCTTAAAGAGGCGAAGAAGTTCGGGTTTAATTACGTAAGATTTCACTCGGTCGTTCCCGAAGAGGAACTCTTCGAGGCGGCGGACGAGGTGGGTATGCTCGTTCACGTCGAACTCCGCCCTCCGCACGATATTTACAACAATTTAGAGGAAATGGTTACGACGGGCAGCGCGATCGTTCCCGAAGAGTTCCTTAAAGAGACGGTTGACAAGTGTTTTAATCACCCGTCTTTTGCCGTTTATTGCGTCGGCAACGAAATTAAAAAGGCGAGCGCGGACGATATCCGAAAAATAAGAGAGAAAATCGACGAGCTTGACGGAACGAGGCTTTTCCTCGACACCTGCGCCTGGGGTAAAAACAACCGCCCGAACGTCGATATGGACGTTCAGCATTTAAGTTATTATTTCCCTTACGGCAAGCACGCGGGTATGTACGACGACACCGAAAACCTTCTCGCTGCCAACGTTGACGAAAACGAGCCGATGAAAGCGGAAACGGATAATTGCGAAATCGTAAGAGACCTTTATTTCAACGTTCCGCTTATCGCTCACGAAGTTTGCCATTACACGGCTTTAAGAGATTTTTATTCCCTTAAAGAGAAGTTTGTAAAAAGCGGCGCGGAGAAGCCGTGGTGGGTTGACGAAGAGATTAAGCTCATAGAAGAAAAGGGCTATAAAGAAGTTTTCGGCGAGATGTTCAAGGCGAGCAAGCATTTTCAGTTTATTTGCTGGAAAACGGCTTACGAAGAAATGCGCAAAAGCAGTCTGCTCGGCGGTTTCCACTTCCTGCAATTCGCCGACACCGACGCTTACGAGAACTCTAACGGAATTGTCGATTGTTTCGACGACGAAACTTGCGTAAAACCCGAGGAGTTTCTTAAATTCAACGGCGACAGAGTTCTTATCGCGGAGTTAAAGACGAGAAATTATTTCTGCGCGGAAGAAATAACCGTACCCGTATATTTTTCCAACCTCGGAGAAGATACGGAGAAAAGAGCGGATTTTGCCGTTTCGGTGGAAAAATACGGCAAAAAATACGTCGACTGCTCTATGAAAAACGTTGACGTTTCGAGAAAAGGTTCATACGGATTGTGCAAAACGAAACTGACCTTGCCGAAAGAGGCGGGCGTTTACCTTTTAAAGATAAAACTTACGACAAAAAGCGGAGTTTATTCCGAAAACGAATGGACTTTGTGGATATACGACCGCCCCGCGAAACAAGAGACTTACGGGGAGTTCGTTTCTTACGATAACAAAAGCGCGGCAATAACGGACGATATCGGAAAGGCGTTCGATTTGCTTGAAAAAGGCAAAAAAGTCTGCCTCGTATATCGGTCGGGCTGGACGAGACACCGCTTAAACCCCGATATGAAAAATCCGGAATACGCTTTTAAGGCGAGTTGGAACCGCTTTAAACCCGTTATCTGGGACAGAGGGACGAATTTCGGCGGCATAAACGACAAAAATCTGCTCGGTAAATACGGTTTCCCGTGCGAAGATTATTACGATTTCAATTACGGCGGGTTGAGCGAGGATTGCGACAAGGTTATTCTCGACGACTTCCCCGTCAAGGCGAAAAAGCTTATTTCGGGGATAGACAAGAGTTCGAGAGACCGTTTCGACGCGTATAAAGACGCTTACAATCTCCCCGAACTCATGCCCGACAGAACGCTCAGAGACTATGCTTATCTGTTTGAAATAAAAGTCGGCAGCGGCAGTCTTCTTGTGTGCGGGCTTAATCTTACGGGGCTTGACGATAACGAGCCGTCTGCTGTCGCGATGTCGGAATTTATCAAAAAGTATATAAATAGCGAGGATTTTAACCCCGAAAACGAAATATCGCCCGAAGAGTTGAAGTTTTATATGGCAAACTGCGCGAAAGAACCCGTAAGGGAACGCACTATGACGCAGTTTTGGGAACTTGACGACGCGCCCGTGGAAAGCCCCGAATTCTGGCGCGCGGCGAAAGAATATCTTAAATAAACCACGATAAAATATTTAAAAATTATGAGTAAAAGCCGAAAAGAACTGAAAGAAATAATATCGGAAATGAGTTTGGAAGAAAAAGCGTTGCAATTAACGCAATTTCCCTCGTATGAGCTGGACGACAATCTGGAAAAGATCTTGACGGGTTTCAGCCGCTTAGGCAGTGTAGAACGCGAATCGTTATGGCGGATCGGTACGGTTTTAAACGTGCCTGACGCTAAAGCGGCGCAATCGCTCCGCAAAACGCGCAAGGAAAAGGGTATAGACGATCCCCTTCCGATAATGTTGGACGTAATTCACGGTTACAGAACGATTTATCCCGTGCCTGTCGCTCTTTCTTGCAGTTTCGATACCTCTCTTATCGAGGATTGCGCCGAACTTGCCGCAACCGAAGCAAAATACGACGGTATAGACGTCACTTTTTCGCCCATGGTAGATCTTACCCGCGACGCGCGTTGGGGCAGAGTTATGGAAGGCGGGGGCGAAGACCCGTATTGGGGCGGCGAAGTGGGCAAAGCGACGATCCGCGGTTATCATAAAGGCGGAATTGCCTGTTGCGTGAAGCATTTTGCGGGTTACGGAGCCGCCGAGGCGGGAAAAGAATACAATACGACGGACATTTCCGATCGGAATTTGCGCGAATACTATTTGCGCCCGTACAGGGAATGCCTTAAAGAAAACCCCGAAATGTTTATGAGTTCGTTTAACCTTTTAAACGGTAAACCGATTTTAGGGCATAAAGAAATCATGGTCGATATGCTCAGAAAAGAATGGGGTTTCGACGGCGTGGTTATTTCCGATTACAGTTCGGTAGAGGAACTGTACGAACACGGCTTTTGCCAAAGCGGCGAGGAATGCGCCCGCGTTTCGATAGAAAGCGGACTCGACATCGAAATGGGTTCGTCCGTTTATGCGGGGCTTTTGCCGAAACTCGTTCGGGAGGGCGTTATATCGGAAGAAACGCTCGACGAGTCGGTTTTGCGCGTTCTGGAACTGAAAAACAAACTCGGTATGTACGAAAATCCCGAAAGATATACCAATATTCGGAAACGAGACGAAGTAACGCTTTCGGAAAGCGCGAGAAATCTGGCGCGTGAAGCCGCGGAAAAAAGTTGCGTTCTGCTGAAAAACAACGGAATGCTTCCTTTAAAGGAAAGCGCGAAGGTTGCGTTTGTCGGTCCCTTCGTAGAGGAACGCGAAATTATAGGCAACTGGTCGAAGAAAGCGCATATGGAAGATACGGTAACCGTTAAAGAAGGCGTCGAAAGGCTTTTGAAACGCGCCGTACCGAGCGCAGGCGGTTGCTCCCGAAAGTTGTTCGATACGGACGAAAGCGGATTTGAAGAAGCGGAAAAAGTGTGTGAAGACGCGGATTTTATCGTTGCGTGCGTCGGGGAGTATATGTTAAATTCGGGCGAGGCGCACTCGCGCGCGGATATCCGTATCCCCGAAATTCAACGTAAACTTATCGCGAGGCTTCATAAACATAATAAGCCGCTCGCGCTTGTCGTATTCGGCGGCAGACCGCTTGCTCTTAGCGACGTTGCGGAGCTTGCCGACGCTATATTGTACGTTTGGCAGCCGGGAACGGAAGGCGGCAACGCGATTGCAAACCTCATATACGGAAAAGCAAATCCTTGCGGAAAAACGGTTATGAGTTTTCCGCGTTCCGTGGGGCAATGTCCCGTTTATTACAACCATTTTTCGACGGCAAGACCGAAACATAAAGATATCCCGTCGTTTTACAGCGACGAGAGATTCCGCTCAGGTTACGACGACGAATATAATTCCCCCCTTTATCCCTTCGGTTACGGACTTTCGTATACGGAATTTGAGTATTTTAACTTTGAGTTGTCGGCGGCAAAGCTTAATCGCGGCGGAAAAATTACGGCGAGCGTGAAGCTTAAAAACGTCGGCAAAAAAGACGGCTTTGAAACGGTTCAATGGTATCCGCACGATTTGTTCGCTTCCGTCGTCCGCCCCGTAAAAGAGCTGAAAGGGTATGAAAAGGTTTTCTTGAAGGCAGGGGAAGAAAAGATTATTACTTTTGAAATTACGGAAGAAACATTGAAATTTTACACCGACAGCGGCGAATTCGCGGCAGAAACGGGCAAATTCGAATTGTTTGTCGGCGGAAATTCCCGCGATTGTTTAAAAACCGATTTCGAACTTGTCGATTAAAACGAGAAATCCGGATAAGAAAAATAAGAGAATTACTTTGAAAGAATTAAAACTAAGGTATAAAACTCCCGCCGAAAGAACAAACGAGGGGTGGGAAAAATATTCTTTACCGATAGGTAACGGTTATAGCGGCGCGAGCGTATTCGGAGGATACGACGAAGAGCGCGTGCAGTTCACGACGAACGCTTTCGCAAACACCTTCCGTTTGGGCGGCGTGTCGAATTTTCTCGAGCTTCACGTCGATTTTTACGACAAGGCGAGGGATTACGAACGCGGTCTCGATTTAAGGACGGGCATCGCTTATTCCGAATATCTTTCCGATTTCGGGAAAACCGTGAGGAAAGCCTTTTTCGGTTATCTAGACAACGTTTTCGTTTACCGCGCGGAATTTGCAAAACCGAAAGATTTGCTGCGGGTAAGAGCCGAGATACCCTATCTCGGCGACAGACCGCTTAACGAGGGCGGAAGAACGGGCGAGGTGAAAACGCGCGGCGGCGAGATCGAAATTTTAGGAACGCTTCCTTCGAGAGACCTTAAATATTTCGCGAAAGTCGCGGTTGCAACCGACGGCGAAAAGAGATGCGAAAACGGAGAAATTGTCGTAATAAACGCCTTATACGCGGATATTTACGTTGTGTTCGACACGTCGTATAAGCTTTGTCCCGAAGCGTTTTCAACGCATAAAGCGGTCGGGGAAAACCCGACGGAAAAAGTTGTCGCAAGGCTTGAAAACGCCTTGAAACTCGGCTATGAGAAGTTGCTTGCAAGGCACGTCGCGGATTTTTCGTCTCTTATGAACAGAGCGGAGTTAGACCTCGGCGGCAAAGACGACGGACGGGCGACCGACGAACTTCTAAAGTCTTACCGAGAGGGGAAAAGCGAGCCTTATTTAGAAGAAATATACTATCAGTACGGCAGATATCTGCTCATATCCTCATCGAGAAAAGGAACGCCGCCCGCCTCGCTTCAGGGCGTGTGGACGGTTCACGACAAATCGCCGTGGGGAAGCGGATTCTGGCATAATATCAACATTCAGATGAACTACTGGCACGCCTTTTCGGCAAACATTGCCGAAGCGTTCGAAGCTTACGCGGATTTTTTCAAGGCGTATCTTCCCGAAGCGGAGAAAAACGCAAAGGCGTGGATTAAAGAAACCAACCCCGAAAACGCGGACGGCGACTGCGGCTGGATAATAGGTACGGGCGCGTTTTGTTACGAGGTCGAGGGCAAAAACCCGAACAGTCATTCGGGGCCGGGGACGGGCGGACTTACCGCCAAAATGTTTTACGACGCCTACGATTTTACCCGCGACGAGGAGTTTTTGAAAAAATACGCCTACCCCGCGGTTCACGGCATGGCAAAGTTTTTGAAAAAGACTTTAAGAGATTACGACGGCAGAAAGCTCTGTTCGTTTTCGGCTTCTCCCGAGCAGATTTTGTCGGGCGAATGGGTGAACGAGCATAAATATCAGCAGTATTATCACACGGTCGGCTGTTCTTTCGACCAGCAGATGGTGAAGGAGATTTTCGAAAACGACCTGAAATTGTCCGAAGTTCTCGGAATTTCGGATGAAATTACGCGCTACGAAAGGGAAAATATAAACGCGCTCGACCCCGTAAGGGTAGGATATAGCGGACAAATCAAAGAATACGACGAGGAGCGTTTTTACGGAGAAATAGGCGAGGCGAAGCACAGGCACTTATCTCAGCTTGTCGCGCTTATGCCGGGCGAACAGATAACGAGCGACACCCCCGCAACGTTAGACGCGGCTAAAATAACGCTTAATTTACGCGGCGACGAATCGACGGGCTGGGCGCTCGCGCACAGGATGTGTTCGAGAGCGAGGACGGGTGAGGGCGACCATGCGTACATACTCTTGCAAAACCTTTTGAAAACGCGGACGCATCCGAATTTGTGGGACGTTCATCCCCCTTTTCAGATAGACGGCAATTTCGGGGCGACGGCGGGAATGACGGAAATGCTTCTGCAAAGCCACGGCGGTTATATCTCCCTTCTTCCTTCGATACCGAAGGAATGGAAAAATGTGAGTTTCAAGGGGCTTAAAGCGAGGGGAAACTTTGAAATTTCGCTCGATTATAAAGACGGAATCATTGAAAATTGCAAAATAATTTCTTATAAGGGCGAGCCGATAACTCTTTACTACGGCGGCGATACGGATAAAATAATCGTTTATTGTAACGGTGCGGAAATACCCGTGAAACATATCGACGGTAAAATTTCTTTTTGTACGACGGCGGGCGAAAAATATTGCCTATCGGGCTTTAAAAAGCGAGTTAATCGACTTATAGCGGGAGATTTTACCGCTAAATGGCAAAAGAACGGCGTTAAACTCGAATGGGAAAACGACGGAAACGAATACGACGTTTTCAGGGCGGCGGAAAGCGAAACGGAATATGCGCTTATAGGAAAATCGAATAGCGGCGGGTTTATCGACGGCGATTTTTCGGAAAACAAAAAAGCGAGGCTTACTTATAAGCTTCTTTTATCCGGAAGCGATAAACGAGGCAGAGGAAACGGCGCAACCGCGGTTTTAAACCCCGCAAGCGAACTCGAAAAAGAGAGATACGCTTACAGATTCAAGGTAAACAACATAAATATCAATGCGAGAAAGTGACGATTATGAAAGAGACGATGAAATTCCCCGCAGCGGGGCAAACGGTAACCAAGGGATATCCCGGCGAAATGATTAAATACACCATAGACAAGCAGTTTTCGGATAACGACTTGTGGAAACTCACCGTCAATCAGTTCCGGACAAAGCCCGACGGCGAGGACGGCGGTTGGCGGGGCGAATTCTGGGGTAAACTCATGCGGGCGGCGTGCCTTACGTATAAGGCGACGAACAATGCGAAATTATACGCGGAATTAACCGAAAGCGTAAAGGATATGCTTTCGACCGAAGAGAAAAACGGCAGATTTTCCACTTACGATCTGAAATACGAGTTCAACGGGTGGGATATGTGGTCGAGAAAATATGCCATGCTCGGGTTCCTTTATTATTTAGATATATGCAAAAACAAGACGCTTGCAAAAAGGATAACCAAGGCTCTTAAAAAACACGCCGACTATATTATAAAAAAGGTCGGCAGCGGAAGAGGCAAAGTCGAAATTTACGATACAACCAACATTTACGGCGGTATGAATTCCTGCTCGATTTTAGAGCCGTTCGTGAAACTCTACGAACTCACGGGAGAACAAAGGTATCTCGATTTTTCGGAGTATATCATAAACACGGGCTTTTCTAAAGATCAGGACATAATAAGCCTTTGCAAAACCAAAGAAAAACGCCCGTTCGAATTCAATCACACCAAAGCCTACGAAATGATGAGTTGCTTCGAAGGGCTTTTGGAATATTACAAAGTGAAAGGCGACGAAGAGGATTTAAAAGCGGTAGTCAATTTTGTCGATATGGTTTTGGAAAGCGATTACACGATAATAGGTTGCTCGGGCTGCACTCACGAACTTTTCGATAATTCCTCGGTTAAGCAGACGAATTATTCCGATGGCGTTATGCAGGAGACGTGCGTTACCGTAACGCTTATGAAACTCTGCGCAAGATTGCTTGCGATAACGGGCGATTCGAAATACGCGGACGTAATCGAAAGGTCGGGTTACAACGCTCTTTTCGGGGCGGTGAACAGCGAAAATCAAACGATGAAACGCGCTTTGGGGATAGTGTGGAAAGGCAAAGAGGCGGTACCCGTTCCGCACGAAGCGTTTCCGTTCGACAGTTACAGTCCTCTCGTCTATAA